>Ga0307507_10000364_pt1 | contig 92781 bp, 48 predicted proteins | sample 7_EM_MG_FD_207223 | JGI IMG/M metagenome (GOLD analysis project Ga0307507, IMG submission 207223) | Populus trichocarpa ectomycorrhiza microbial communities from riparian zone in the Pacific Northwest, United States - 7_EM | ecosystem: Host-associated > Plants > Roots > Unclassified | place...
TTTTACTAGGTAGCCTTATACTATAACTATTCTCTATATAGTAGTTATATTAATATATAAGTCTACTAGTAGAACTACTACTTTATGTTCTAGTATAGCGCGTAGTGTTCTCTTATAAACCCCTATAATTCTATATAGGTACTAGTTTTATAGCTTAGCTAATGGCGCTAAGGAGCTTTTTATTAATACCTTACTACCTAGTCCTAGGCCCTAGATCTAGGAGCCGTATAGTATTATTAGCCTTACTATAAATAAATAAATAAATATCTATATAATTTCCTATATAATTATTTCTATAAATTCTATAAATAATTACTAGTATAAATTCTATAAATCTATACGCCTATATATTTATATAAAGCTCTATATAAAGCTCTATATAAAGCTCTATATAAGGCTCTATATAAAGTTCTATACAAGGCTCTGCACAAAGCTCTATACAAGGCTCTACTCAAAGCTCTGCTCAAAGCTCTGCACAAAGCTCTGCACGAAGCTCTGTACGAAGCTCTGCACAAAGCTCTGCAGAAGCTCTGCAGAAGCTCTACACGAAGCTCTACGTGGGGCTCTGCGTAGGCCTCTGCGTAAGCCTCTACTAAAGCTCTATATAAGGCTTTATTAAAGCTCTACGCGAGGCTCTACCTAAAGCTTACCCCCTTCTATAAACCAAATCTATACCTACTAGTAGTCCTTAGTTATTATTTAAAGCTGGCTCGTCGGTTTGGGTACTCTGGCTGCGGTAGGAAGAGGGCGGCGGTGGTCGTGGGAAAGGTGCGGCTGCTACGACTCGGGGGCGTTGGGCGCGATAACAAGATAACAAATTGGAATCGGGCAAATCGGGCAACGTAGTCTTCTTCGCCAGGTTTGATTTGGTAATTCTAGCCATTAGGAATAGCTTAGGGAGCTGTGGAAGTTGAGACAATTTGGCTCAAAGTAGGTGTATATAGGCCTAAATACCCCGCGCGGGACTAACAAAAATCCGAACCGTGTACCAGACCTTCTAACGAAGGTCTTGCCAAAAGCGGCTAGCGGCTTGGCAAGGTAAGCCTTGGCAAGAAGGTCTGGGAACGAGACAAATACAAACGTAACTGTGCATATACTATTGGTCTGAGCTTGCTGAGGTAACTTTTTTTAAACCAATCAGAAGCAAGCTTGACAAAGTTTGAAATCTGGGATGCGTAAGTATCCCTTGCAACGTCAGGGTCCTCAGAGTAAGTGGTCTGTGCGGGAACCCCACCAAATTTCTGAGTACGGACACCAAATCCGGATAATCTGATTGGCTAGTTCTTATCGATAACCTGACAACCCATTTTGACGTTGTAAGGGATAGACCTCGTAAACCCGGTCAATTAAGATTCACTAAACCACGATTCACACGGTCGACCACCTTCACGATTTTCCACCTAAGTCCTTGAAAGTTAAAGGGTATTTTCTTATCTGTGTTTATATAAATTTATGGATATGCCATTGCACAGCCGTTTCATCGTTAATCTTAGTGGCGGCACCTATCCCTTCGACCGCTGAGTTATGTCCAACGTTATCGATAAGGATCTAGGCCAATTAGAGACTCTTCTGTGTAGCTGCCATCACGGTGTAGCTGTCCGTGCGGCCTTGGCATTGGACGCCAGCGGTCGAAGGGATAAAAGAAGTGCTCACCTCCAAGCTAATGAGCCATTTAGTTGGCATCCTACCATTTCTTTTTCGAGAAAGCGATTACGATTACTCTAGCGCAAAACTAACACAACTGCCATGTAGAACTTCCAGTCGTGCAGCCAGAGAAGCACGAAATACGAAAGCCGCGTCTAGCCGCCCGCTCCTGATTGGCCAATAGCAAATCAATCACGCCCTTCGATTCCACTCCGCAGCGACCAAATCCGATGTCGCAAACATGACTCTATTCAATGGAGCTGCGTGCGTATAAGACCAACCTCATATAGCTGTTGTGCATACATCAATTTGAGAGTTCGAGTTTATTTTCTACTTTTGTTCTTAATTTGAAATTCGACATTCTGCAGTGCAGTTGTCGGAGTCAGACTGTAATGGCGGGCACAACAACCCTGCCCGTGCGCAAGAAGCCTGCATTGACAGAGTCTGGTGGTGTTGGAAGGGAGGGAGGGAAGATTCCGTTTGGAAGAGAGATGAGGAAACAGTTTTTATTTGATGAGAATTTTGTGAATCTGAATCATGGTAATTTTGAAAATTCCCAAGCTGCTATATGGAAATTTTCATTGAGTCTATGGCGTATTTCTCATTTCAGAATAATACTACCCTAAAATCAAGTGTTTCAATGCCCACCGCCAGCTTCCCATTACCCAATCACGGGATTACTATAAAGCTCTAGCGAGCTGACAATCTAATTCGATCAGGCTCATTCGGTACCTACCCCAAGCCTGTCCGCGACGTGATGAGGCAGATCCAGGACCGCACCGAAGCGCGCCCTGACGCCTTCATCCGTTACACCTACAAAGACCTGCTGGACGAGGCACGTGGCGCCATGTCAACGCTGCTCAACGCGCCTGTTGAGACTCTCGTCTTCGTGCCCAACGCGACGACTGGCGTCAACACCGTCATGCGAAATCTCGTATTCGAGCCTGGCGACATGATTCTCTATTTTACAACCATCTACGGTGCATGCGAGAAGACGATTGAGTATATAACTGAGACTACGCCAGCTAAGGCGGCGAAGGTGCAATATACGTATCCGGTCTCAGACGACCGGCTTGTTAGTGAGTTCAAAAAAAGGGTGCGGGAGGAGAAGGAAGCTGGAAACAGGGTTAAGATCGCGATCTTCGATACTGTGGTCAGTGTGCCAGGAGTACGCATGCCATTCGAACGGCTTACGCAGGCGTGTAAAGAGGAGGGTATGCTGAGCTGTATTGATGCGGCACATGGGGTTGGGCATGTTGAACTGGATTTGAGGAAACTGGATCCGGATTTCTTGGTTAGTAATTGCCATAAGTAAGCCCTTCTCTACTCTGACATATTGACTCAAAGCAAGAGGTGGAGTTACTGCTCTGTAGATGGGAGGGGGAAGGAGCTAGTGCTTATGGGTATATTCGAGCTAACTTCGTGAAGGTGGCTCTTCGTGCCCCGCGGCTGCGCAATCCTCTATGTTCCGGTGAGGAACCAGTGCCTCTTACGATCCACGCTTCCAACTTCCCATGGTTTCATACCAACGCCGAGACCTGGCCAGAAAATCACAAATCCGCTTCCTGCAAGTACGAAGTCGCCATTCGTAACGAATTTCGAATTTGTGGGCACGATTGACAATGCACCATATCTTTGTATTCCTGCTGCTTTAAAATTCCGGGAATCTATTGGAGGAGAGGAAGCTATCCGGGACTATAATACGATTCTTGCTCGTACGGCTGCTAAGCGCGCTGCGGAAGCTTTCGGAACGGAGGTTTTGGAGAATGAAGAAGGAACCTTGGGAAATTGCTGTTTGAGTAATTTCAAGCTTCCTTTGAAACTAGAATCTGTCCAGGCTGTAGTGAAGAAATTCGAAAAGGAAGAAGAGAATATTGAAAGCGCAGTCAGGGATTGGATGAGCTTGAAAATGGTTGAGGAGTACAACACATTCCTGGCTATATTCTTCTACAGAAATAGCTGGTGGGTCAGATTTAGTGGACAGGTGTATTTAGAGCTCGCAGATTTTGAATGGGCTATTAGTGTGTTGAAGAAGCTTTGCGATAGGACATTGGAAGGGGAATTTTTGGAGTGAATAAAAGCGATGAACAAAGACAGGGGATGAAATTGAGTGACTAGCAAAATCTGACTTCTTGATTACGACGGCATGTGAAACATTTATTGCTGTTCTTTCACTCTCTGTTTGATTGGATTCAAGCATGTAAATCGACAGCAAGTTGGGCACACAGCATTCAGAGTCGGAATTTTGGCTTCTTCGGCCGCGTAGAAGGCCGATGTAGCGTCTGCACCGGACGAAAAAAGGGGTTTGAGGTCTTATATGGAGGCTTTTAAGTGGTCGCATGGGAGTATACACGAAATATAGTGGGTTGAGGTAGTATGAGAGCTAGGCATTTGTCATCAGCATCCGGTTCCGAGCGTCGTGCAGCACATGCCCTCCCGAAGCCCTGCGCCCTTACTAACATTGCTCGCATCTCCTTCGCATCGTGCCACGGAGACTGCAACGCGGACGAATCGTAAGCCCGACGTGCCCGGAGCTATTACCGCCAATGACCAGTTGCGGAACTGTGCGCAAAGGTGGATTGGTAATGGGGGACTTGTGGGGTCTACTGTGGTGGGGAAGTGAAGGGGGAGCATGACGGCCATGACAGCGTCGTTGGAATCCGAGAGTGAAATTTACCTAAGGATTGGTGTATAAGTAGAGCCTTGTTTCTTCTTCACCAAGACTCTTGTTATCCTGCAGCCTCAGTCAAGCATCTATTCAAACCATAACACCTCACGAACTTCAGTAATCCTCTTAACTTCAACTAGAAGCCTATCATTATGACGAAACCAATCACTCTCTATAGCCATGCCTCAGGGCCAAACCCATGGAAGGTCGCCATCTTGCTCGAGGAGCTAGGCTTGCCCTACGAGACCGTATACCTGCAATTCTCAGATTTGAAGAAAGAGCCGTTCGAGTCGAAGAATCCTAATGGCCGTGTCCCTGCCATTGAGGACCCCAACACCGGCGTAACTATGTTCGAGGTAATATCTGTTACTTCGCACAGTCAAAATAACAATGTATAACTGACGATCATTCCCAGTCCGGCGCCATCCTTGAATACTTAATCGATACTTACGACAAAGAACACAAACTCTCCTACACCACTTCACCTGAGAAATGGCTCACCCTCTCCTGGCTGCATTTCCAAATGTCCGGCCAAGGCCCGTACTACGGCCAGAAAGCGTGGTTCTCTTTCTTCCACCCAGAGAAGAATCTGACCTCTGTGCTCGAACGTTATAGCAACGAGATCAAGCGCGTTGTCGGTGTCATTGACCGCCACCTAAAGAAGCAGGGTACTAAGTACCTTGTTGGAGATAAGTGCACATTTGCAGACTTAGCGTTCGTGATGTGGCATCAGACGATGCCGAGGTTGGTGGATGACTGGGATTACCAGACAGAGGCGCCCGCGTTCCATGCCTGGAATGAGAGGCTGCAGAGCAGGCCAGCCGTGAAGAAAATCTTTGAGGAAAAGGCTAAGGCGACGGCTGCGGCGTAGCACTGATTTAATGAAATGGCTCTATAGTGGTAAAAAAGTCGTTTGATTGGTTCTGGAACGGTCAAATAATTCACAGAAGCAAGGATTAGACTATTTTTCGTGAAGCGTGATCGCGTTTGATCTGCAATTATCGCCCGGAATTATTTCCAATCTCTCCTTCCTCTTGCTCCTCTCCACATCTCAAACCCCAGAATCTCCATTTAGAACCTTTGCTCTCTCCTATCCCTTACAACCTGCGCCTCATAGGCCGCTTCTGCTGCTTATACGTGTGCCACTATGCTAGGGAGAACCCCACCTTGCTTTTGAGTCATCCAACGTTTCGTACAAGTCTACTCCTAAAATCTTACTCAGCACTAACACATCAGATTTTTTTTGTTTTTTTTTTGGGAAATAGTGTTCCCACTTTATTGTCAAACCAATTCTATGCGTAAATTTCCGCAGCACCTTATCCTTGGAGTGCTCTCTCAGCCGGTTAAATGAAGCTAGTAGTACATATCATTTAAATTCCTCGAAATATTTTTTTCTACATCTACTGCACTATGTCTCCAGTCTTCTCGTATCTTGAAGAATGACATGTATTGAGTTAATGTAGAATGACAGTAACGCAAAGTACAATACCATGTGGAGACTAAAGAGATCGGAAACTTCATGCTTCAAACACATCTATATTTGAAGCTAAGCAGGTCACTCTGCAGTGCATAGAAATATGCGAGTAGACACTCAGTAGCATGCCCACCCGGACCGGTTATCCGACGGTGTACTAGGAAGGCTGCTATCGTTAAATATTGGTCAAGGATGTGCCGACGGCTCGTCGGCTAGCAAAACTCTTTCACGTTTACGGTCGGCTATATCGTTGTTATGGATGATATTCTAAGATTTCTGATTTGCATTAGACGGAATTTATGAGATTAGCACTTGATGAAACCAGCTGTATTGGTATAATCGCAGAGTTCCAAGTATATGGATTTAGTATAAACTTCCAACTACTCCATCCACGTGGAGGTGGTGTATGGAGGTTCCATAGCTCCATACCATTTACCTATAAATTTGGGCTTGAAGTTTAATATAATCTAGTATAGCTGCTCTACAGCATACACGATTGTCCTAGGTAAGGTAGAGGACCTAATCCGTATTCTAATTAACCGTTATACGGACGCGATCTGCTAGGCTTCTACTAGTATACCTACTCTATTGCAGTAAACACAATCGGCCTAGGTAAAAAATAGAGGATTATCCCTTCGACCGTCGAGTTGTGTCCAACGTTATCGATAAGATTTTAGCCGATGAGGAATCCTAGGTTGACGAACTTTTGGTGTTATATGCACGGACCCATTATCTTATCGATAAGGCAGGACGCCGACGGTCGAAGGGATAAAATTGCTCGAGGGCGGAGCCTTCGGCTTACCGCCGGCTACCACCCAGAAGGGTATAGGATTAGTTCGAATGTAAGGGATATTGCAGGGGTATACGGTAGGGGGCAGGCAAGCCGAGCATGAGTCATAGGAGAGTCGATGGAAGAGGACGATATGGTAAAGAGTAGGGTTGGCAATACCCTCGTACGGAGACGAACCGATGAGGAGGGAAGGGCTGCAAGCCCGAGGAGCTTATAAGGGGGTACCGGGGCTTGTTTTATAGCCCTAGAATAGAGCTATATTGGTGGGGCTACAAGGGGTGATGCGCGTCGTGCGGTTCGGCGATTTTTACCGATATTTTGAAAAGCACAGTATCGTTGCGGGCTTGTTTGCCAACACCAAGATCCAGACACGAAAGAGGGGAGGGATCAGTTATAGCATCTTGAGGTACCTCGTAAGTAGGGTAAAGATATCCTTTGATATAGCAAATGATACCTTATAATAATTCTGTAGCGAGTTGTTTTTGTCTATTGGCAAGGATGCACAAGGTTTTACCAATGAAACAGCAGCTCCGCATGAACAACAGTCCCCTTCTGCGATGACACAAAAGTAAATAAGTCGACGCAATACTGTTAAAACACCGCTGTGGCAATCAAAGTGCAGTACATAGCAGATCACACTAGACAAAATGTCAACCTCTAGCAGAGATATAGTAACAACGGTAGAATAATGAGGGGAATGACATGAAAAATCACCATACGAATTAGCCAATCACTGCCAATCCACTACCCTAGATGTGGTTGATCTACGACTACTCCGCCACCACAAGTTTGTTGCCAAGACAAGGAAGCGAACTCTCGAAAGGTCGGAGCTTTATAGGCTTCGTTGATGCCCTCCGAGGTGTATACTCCCAAGCCCCTATTCTACTAATAAAGCACAGTTGTTTAGACGCCATTTCCCGAGCTACTATCATTCATTATAAGCTTAAGTGAATATTATATATTAGATTATAATATACGTTGTCAAGAAGGCCGACACAGCTATTTATCGTAAATATGACTGACGAATTAGAATTTCTTTCGGTTCATCCGTTTGTGCGGTCAATGGCCCAAGATAAAGTGTTTGGAACAATTTTTGGCTCTGCGCTTGGTGATGCCATTGGTCTCTATACAGGTAAGTACTCTTTCCCGACATTTACAAAGTCCGTTAAGGTTACTTAAATGCTAACTGTTGGAAAGAATTTCTACCCCAGCACGAGGCCGAACGCTCATATCCTTACCGAAAGTTTTCTCTGGTATCACCGACCACGCCTGTCAGATCAGATAGCCATCGGAGTAAGTTTTAATAGTTCAATCAAAACCATTTTCCTAGTTCTCTTTGCTGCTCTCAAACACTCTGTAAGCCTAAGATATCTTCCACCTTCACTCTATTCCAATAAACTCAAGTTCAGTCAGAGGTTGAAGACTTACAAAAGCCTAGACAAGTTTGACCGTGTAAGGAAATCCTCCATCTAGCAACAATGAAACACTAATGTAGCAGCAAGAACGCCTGGACTGATGACACCGACCATGCCCTGTTAATCATACTATCATACCTGCACAACGAGGGTAAAGTCCTTCCACAAGATTTTGCCGTCCGGCTGCAAATTTGGATCGAGCAAGGGCTCAGATGTCTCGATCGCCCTCCCATGGGTATAGGACGGCTAGTCGCTGGGGTGAGCTCCAAAATTCTTCAAAGCCTATCTACAGCTATTTTATATTATGCAAGACAACATATCTGAACTAAGCCTGTTATCTAACAATTCTACCAAGGTCACAAAAGATCCAGCATTCCTTGAGTCTCCTGAAGATGTGGCCCGGAAGCGGTGGATCAAATCCGGCCGCCATGTAGCGCCTAACGGCTCTCTTATGCGTACACATCCTCTCGGAATCATATGCGTAGGCTTCAATCTCGAGAAGACCTTCCGGACCGCCGCAAATATGTCCGTTGTAACTCACGCTGACCCTCGCTGCGTTGTCGCCTGCTGCATCTCTACCGCGCTTATTCGTGGCATTCTCCGAGGAGAGGTTCTCACCGAGGCTGATGTAGATACCATTCTCCAACAAACTTACGACTGGGTGGAAGCGCAGCCTGAACTGCTTAATCCAGGGCAGGACGAAGAACTTACGCCCCCGGAAGTTGCCGGCTTGCTAGATCCAAAGGAGTTTGAGCGTTATGTCTACGCGCAGACTTGGGATAATCTGAAACTGGATGCCGCTCAGCAAATAGGATATGTGTACAAATGCCTCGGGTCAGCAATTTTAGCGCTGCGATTCGGCATGCGGCAAACAGCATCTCAATTCCCAATCTCTCCGGACGTCTTCGAAAATATCATTACAGACTTGATAATGTGTGGAGGCGATGCTGACACGAATGCTTGTGTTGCCGGAGCATTGTTGGGCTGCTGGGTCGGATATTCTTGCTTACCTCTAACATGGGCAAATGGAATTGCGCACAAGGAGTGGCTTTGTAAGAAGACTGATAGATTTAGTAGAATGGTGGGAATTGCTTATGGTAATGCAGAAGCAGTCAATGAGAATGATCCTGACACTGCTCCAGATGGAGGGAAAGGTCTTCTAAGTAAAGAAGAATTGGACCGCAAGGAGAGAGATATTATTCTCATGATTCTAAATAGAGATAAGGAGAGGGAAGAGGAAGAGGAAAGAGAGAGACAGAGGGTGCGGGGGAAAGGATTCGGGAAATGGCTAAAAGGCATGTCTAGTAGTGGTAGTGGAAAGTGAGAGTAGACTGATGTAGTCAAATCTTAATAATGGTGTTCCAAGGCTTAATAGTTCTGGTGCAGGTATTGTCCAGTTTTTAGATATGCAAATTCAGACTTGCCACCCTCAAGTATTGAAAAGATACAATGCTAGGGTATAATAAGACAATAAAGCTAGTCTAATTATCCTAATCATTGGTGAACATCCTTCAAAAAAAAATCCGGAAATTGAATACCTTCTAGCTTTTCATCACACTGTAAGGCACAGACATAATCTAACTGCTAAGGGACTCTTATTTGTCGTTTAACTTAGATATTTTGGCAAGCGCACAGTATCCACGCTGGATAGTGCACTTCGGTTTCGAGCTCTGAGTTAGTCCTAAGAATTTGGGCTAACTAGCAAGCCTACTAGAACTCATCCCTAAATGGTTTATGTGTAAGCATACTATTCAATCATAGCAAATACGGGAATAAGGCATTAAATGTACGCTCATTCTTGTTGCCTTAGATGAGTATCAGAGTATCTTCTACAGTTAAAAACGAGAGGTGAAGGTTCAAAAATTTCTTTTCAGGGCTGTCTATGTCAAAACGAATGTTACCGATTGGCTTGACCCCTCCGGCCTCCCTTTAAACTTCAACCCTTTCGCTATTCTGAACCACGAATTTCTCTCCGGTCGACCTAGCGGCGGCCAAAGCGTTCAACCATGCACCAAGCCTCAGCCCAGCCTTTCCGATCAGATCATCAACAATAGTGACTGCTCCGTTGAAGTAATCCCCACCCAGGTCATTCTCCTCAACCCAGTCGACACTCGGTTGCAAGACATACTTGCAGATCCAGCCATTGGATTCTGTCGCCCATGCAAGAGCGCACTTTTGCGCCGTGTTAATATTGTTGCATTCAGCTGTGGTAACCATGCCCCTTGCCTCATTTGAGGATTTTAGTTCTGCAGCCCACTGCGCAGCAGCTTCCTTCAAAATTGTATGATCACCTACGCTGGGTTTTAGTCCGCGGTGCTTGTGGAGAATGTCTTTGTCCCAAATGCCATGTAGATTGACCTTATCTCCACAATGAGAATCAAAGCAGACTTTTATCTCGTTCCCGCCTCGATCCAACATTTCAGTATGAAGTGGCTGGTGGATGTCACCAATAAAGTGTAGGATGAACATAAGGGCTTCTTTTTGCTGATTTGTATCAAGGTCACCATCGTTGACGCGGGATGTCTGGAAATGTTGATGATGTTAGTTCAAATCTAATAGCTAATATGCAAACATTTTGGGTAACCAGAAAAGTCAAATGAGTTTGACAGACCATGTTTGTAATAGCAGAAACGACGCATCCCGGTCCAGCCTTGCAATCCCTTTTATATATTACGCCACAGCTTCTAGGCGGGTCGTCTTGAGCGTCTGGGAATTCGAGTCAGTTAAGTCCGTTTATCAATTCAATGCTTAGCAAACCGATATAATGCCACTCAGCCGTCTCAGTATACCCCCGTCGTCGTTTGACAGAATCTGCCCATATAGCTCCGTCGGATATGTCAAAACCTTCGTCATTTTCAAGCAAAGTATTCACAAATTGAGAAGCATCATCTGTAAGATAATTTGCCGCAAGATAGGCCACGGTGCGGTGACCAAGATCTCCCCAGCAATAGGCGCCTTGGATAGCAGCAAGAAAAAAGAGGATATTATTTAGAATCATTACGAATGATTGAGAATCGGGAGCCAAGATGGCAGAATCCGGCTACACGTTGAGATGAACTTGAAACTTAATATATTATAAAATAGAGTAGAATCTCTGCCTGCTTATAAGGAAGGACACCCCAAGCTTACCATCAAGTTCAGCTCACACCACCCACCAGTGCTGAGTATGTGGAATGCAAGGATGTCTCGGATACTCCCATCTAACCTTCCTGATTCGCTGAGAAGAGCTTGAAATTAGAAAGGCTGAATGCTGTTCTGAGAATGAGTAACTCCACCATATTCTTTAACTGGTACACAGAGAGGCTCATCGAAAGTTCCAGCTCCCCTTGTCTTATTTGAGCCTTGCATGTGCCTGTGCAATTAAATTTCTGGGCGCTCTAAACCCGTTCTGAGGGCACCCTAGACGACTTTGGGCAATCTTCTAGGCAGGGGCCTCCGAGTGAGGGGCAACCTGCTTTGAAAAAGCCCAGGAACTTTTAACAGATACCTACGCGTTGTAACTTCATAAAACGAGTCACTGTAAAAGCCACTTCGCCTTTTATATTAAATTGGCTGGCAAGCCTCATGCGGTAAGATGAATTCTGGACCACTTGATCGGCCATGTGTGAAGGGCTACAATCCATATAATTATACTCGTTCATCGTGAACTATTGATCCCGGGATCGCCGTGACTGAAAGCGTTCAAGTGGACGGGCTGAAGGTTGCACGTGGTTCGCATTGAGTGAACAAGTGGAGAATGTTTAGGATCAGCTTCAGTCTTGTGGCACTGTGGCTTGCATCCAGGCTCTCGAACTAAATGGAAAATTCCGAGAGGGATAAAAAGGTAAATGTATAAGTAAGAACTGTGAGGTAAGGATGTGGATAGGGAGTCCAATGATAGAACAATAGGATATATTGTATAGACATTATCTCATAAATCAGACCCCCGGGAAGAAATTGCGCCACGGCGTGGCGCTAGCCCTTTAGCGCTACGCTTGTGAACTCCTGTAAACTCCTAAGCTAATTAGATTACCTTACCCTAGTCCTGTGGAGTCCTGTAAACTCCTGGACCAATTAGATCGCACTGAGAGGAATTTCTCCCTAAGGGTCTAAGAGCTTATGGGAGCCCTTTGTATGTAAACTTAGAATTACTTATTAAGCAACAACTCTTCTATTATAACATTATATCTTATACCCCAAATTAACTCTAAAACGGTTATAACTAGATTGAATTAAAAGCTATTTACCTCCTCTATCTAATTAAGAAATAATGGACGTTACCAGTGGGGTATATGTGCCCCTATCTAATAATTCGCAAAGCCCTTTATTCAGCCCTCCTCCTAGCCCTCTTCTACCTCCTAATGGACACTATAACGGACACCCTAATGGGTATTTTGACGAACCCAATAGTAATATAGACGACCTTAATAATAAACTTAATAGCAACGCTATTAAGGCCCTTTAGCCTTCCTCTAATAAACCTTTCTCTCCTACCCGCAATCAACATAATATAAGCTCTAGGGAACGGCAGTCTACGCAGTTTAAGCTATAATAGGTGGCTAATACACTATGCTGTGTTTAATAGAGTTTTAAAACTTTTATGCTTGCTTGGGCTGGGGTAGAAGCGAGTAAAGAGGTTATAATTAAGCACCGCCGATATAGCCATCTATATCAGCGACGGCGTGCACTAAGGCGTGTTATGGATAATCTATATATAACGGACACCTGCTCGCGTTCTTCTCTAGCGGATTCTTTTGCTGTAGAGCTTAATAATCTTATCCGTCAGCCCTATTTTGCTTAATTTGATTATACTATAGACCTAAAGACGCTAGACTTTGAGCTAGTCTTTAGGACCATCCAGGAGGTTGCCTCTACGTGGCATACTGTTCTTATAAGACTTATAAGCAATCAGCGCGCCTACTAAGCCAGCTATAACGCTACGCCTAAGTCTAATATATTATCTAGGCAATTATTTGCTATTACTAGTATAGTATGTTATTCTTAAGCTAAGAAGCGATCTAGCTTTCTTACTTTAATACTAGATGTCTATTTAATAGGCTCTGGTATAAAGCAGCAAGTAATTAAGACTCTATTAGGGCTTGGAATATATTATAGTTATTATTAGGCTAATTAATTAATAGGCAAGATTGCTATAGAGGTAGAGGTATAGTATCTAGCTCCTATAAACTCCTAGGCCAATTAGCTAACTTCCTTAGAGATAGCTTTAGCTTTAAGCGTCCAATAAGCAGGCAGTAATTATCTATAATAATATTAATTTTAAGGACAAAAAACATGATGAGGTTATGGGCTATATAGCTACTATACGGGCAATAACAACGGCGGCTATTGTTCTTTACCCTAAGCTACCACCTTTAGGTCTGCGTTAATCTATATACAATCCAACACTACTACTTAGGCTTAAAGATATACTAGATGCCCCTAGTATATCTAGTAAAGACGGTAGGGTTGGGGTGAATATTACACAAAGCCTTATATTAGATGCACTTAAGAGAATTTATACAGCTAGTGTTAATACTGTATTTAGAGATAGTAATCGCTATCCTAAAATGCTAAGTATATATTGTCTTACTGTAAATAAGACTAAGTTCTGGCAATTTAGAGCCATATTTAAGGACGAGGGTACTATTAAAGGTACATATAGCATCCATAAAAGCATATTTCTAGACTAGCTTGGTCTATAGGCACTAGAAGACCCCACTAAAGCTAAAGCTGTCCGTGACAACTTCTATAATTGACTTTGGCTTATCTATAGAGACCAACTTACCGCATACTATATTAGGGCTGTTAAAAATGAATAAACCTAGGCACGCCAACTGTATAATAAACGGGATTGGCTTCTTGGTGTACCTATATAGTTCTATATACAAATAAATCTACTAAATACTATTATCTGTACGTATTAGGCACCCGCTCTTTCTAAAGAGGAGGCTTATTATTGCCTACAAGCTAATACTACTATGTGGGGTCACGGTTAATATAGTTGGGAGAATGCTAAATACCACTTAACGGAACCAATTGTTGCATAGGGCTTCACAGCGCGTGTAGTTGCATTATTCTATGTAGTAATGCGATATAGGGGCTACCTTATTACCTCTAGTAGAGACTTCTTTAAGCGGATAGACTATATTACTAACGCAATTAGTTCTCTTATACCGGATTAGTTTTTAGAACTTATTAAAGACGTCCGTCTAGCCGCCTTTACATTAGATATATGGAATGGCAATAACCCTAATAAACAGCCGCATAATGATATTGAATTCTGTACAATGTGTTATATGCTTTAGGAGATTGAACTATTTCTAACTGTTTGGCATGCTGTTAAAAATGCTGATATTGGTATGCTAAGGCGCCTTATTAACCCTCTTATTATCTACTTTTTTGGCGCGGCCTAGTACAACTATAGCCGCGAAATGTTGTTCTATTAATGGAATCTCTCCCTGGTAAACACTCCTAAATTATAGTATGCAATACTATCCTCTGGGCTTGTAAACTAGCCTAGTAGGGCTACTATACACAAAGTAATTGACCTTGGGCTTAAGCATCTTAACGGTAGCTATAAGATTAAAATAAAGTGTTATAAGAACTTAACCTATAACGTAGATATTATATTTAACCGAGTATGTCTATCTAATACTTGGGTTAGGGCATTACGTAAAAAAGTAGAGGCTATATTTGGCGAGTATATACCTAGGACTTATACTACTACTACTATACTACTAGATATGTTTTTACTTGCTTATACTCTCTTTACTTTAGATCTAGCCAAACCGCGGAGTACTAAGCAATTGGCTAGTATAAAGTTTTTTAATTCTTGCGATATCTTATAAGTAGGCATAGAGGTGCTAGCGGACAAGGTTAATTAATTTAACTAGCAGCACGTCTAATAATTAGATACTGTTAGGGGGTTGTATCCTTCTAGTGCCCTAGATAATCCTAATGGATTTGCTAATATAGAAGACTATACAGACTAAATTGGGGAGGGGTTAGATAGGGTTATTAATCCAATAATTAACCTTATAATAATTAATATAATTAACCTTATAGGAATTATAGTAGCTGACTAATCTCTAGACTTCTATAAACTCCTGCAAACTCCTATAAACTCCTAAACTAATTAAATGCCTGCGTTTGTTAATGCTCTAAACCAGTATACTGGCAATAACTCCCTTAGGCCAAATTTACCTAATTTTTAAACTCCTGCGAACTCCTGCAAACTCCTAGGCCAATTAGATGCCTGTATTTCTATTTAACTAGGCTAACTAATCTACACAAACTTATACATTAAACTTTTACACAAACTTTTACACGAACTTTTATATATAAGGTAACAATAGAACCTAGCAACTGTATTTAACCACCATCTACCTATACTACCCACTGGGTAACTCTAGGGCTTCTATAACGCCTTATAGTTGGGCCTATACTAGACAGTGCTATTATCTAAGATTACCCCTTAGATTAATATAGCTGGATTAAAGCTTGCCTATAAAGGATATCTTATAGTTAGGCCCGCACTGGATAGTATTATTATCTAGGTTTTACCCCTTAGATTAACGTAGCCGGATTAAAGCTTACCCACAAAGAATATGCTATAAAAGCCGCCACTTTAGCGCACTAGAGTATTAGAAAGCAACGCTAACCCCCCCCTCCTCCCTCTACCTTCGCCCCCCCCTTATGCCGCAATGCCACTGCCGCTAGGACCTGGTGGTGGACCACCAGACGGCTTGTATGCCGCCAAAGACCTTGGCCTAGGAGGTGGGGGCAAGGGATCCTTAGGGTCCTTACGCTTACGCTTTAAGAGGCTACACCCGCCGGAACAGGCCGCTACTTGGTAGCAAGCGCAGGTGTCCCTAGGCCTTCTTACCTACTATATACCCTTTTTAGAGTATACCCAACACTCCTCGCCTAAGGCTTAGTAGGCAGTGTATTGGTTACTACCTACTAACTCTACCCCTAACTCTGTCTCTATTATCTGGCTAATATGGCCCCAGTCTCTCTATTTATTCGGCCCTATAGCCGCTAACCCCGCTGCTAACTGCGACCACCATTTGCCCTAGGCGGTAGGGGTATACGGGGCAGCTGTCTTGCCGTAGGGGGCCTAAGCCCACAGTAGGCGGACGGGGTTAGCGCGCTGGGTAAGGGCAAACCCGGCAGCAGTAAGGGCAGGGAGGGTGAGGGCGGGGAGGGCCAGAGTGGGAGCTAGAGTGGGAGCCAGAGCTAGAGCTGGAGCTAGGGTTAGGGCCGGGGCCGGTAATAGTAATAGTGGTGGTTTATAAACATATATAAGCTAAGTATATACTATACAGTTATTAATACTTATAGCTCCTCTCCTAACTCCCTACCGCTAAACCATTTATCCTTATCGTTGTTGTTGTCGTTATTATTGTTATTAGCGGCGGCAGAAGGCGGTGGCAGCAGCAGTACTAGCAGCGGTGGTGGTGGTGGTGATGCTATTGCTGCTACTGCTGCTGTTGCTATTGCTACTGCCACTACTACTGCCAGGAGGAGAGGGCGGCGGTAAGGGTAAGGGCGCCTATTAAAACCAGTTAGTTATATATCACAGCTAATAGTTAGAGTTCTAATACTAACTATATTTTAATATAAATTCTACTAGACTGAAGCTGGCGATAATAAAGAAGGGCTATAGCCTGTAGTATTCTCTCCTTATTAAGGAGGACGTTAGGGGGGTATATACGCACCCAGAGAGTAGGAGGAGACATTTTATAAGCTTTTTATTTAAAAAAAAAAAAGCTTTAATAGGAGATAGTTGATAGATATAAGTATAAAGAAGAATTTTAAGGTTAAAGATTTAAACGAAATTAGAATTTTAATTTATATTCACTTTAATATTCTTAATTTTCTAAACTACTTTAAACTCCTGGGCTAATTAGAACCGCGTATAAACTCCTATAAACTCCTGCAAACTCCTGCAAACTCCTAGGCCATTAGATGTCTATATATCTGTATAAAAGTTCTCTTTTCCCTTTAGGGTTATATGCCTTATACGCCTTCTCTTTAAAACAGGTATAAAGGTTAGTATTTTACCTATATTTAAATCTCTTTCTGCTAACAGCAAGTAATATATTAGTGGGGTTATAGGCTCTGTACTATTACACCTTTACCGTTATCTTTTTTAACTAGGAGTAGCTAATTTCTGAGTATCTAATATATTAATAACTGGCTGCTGGATATCTAACTAGCTGCTATTAGGGCTATGCCTAATAATATCTGCTCCTAAGATGCGAGCTTCTTTAAGATATTTTATAGCACACTAAATATCTTCTAATACACCGTTAGGTACAGGTAAGATTGGTAATAGTAATAGTAATACTAGTATAGTAATAATAGTATTAACCCATTCTCCTAGTTATAGGGTTAACGGCGGTATATTATCTCTTGCTCTACCCAATAATATACTCTTATTTGCTCCAGCTGTCTTAATTACGCGCATTTATGCAGCCCTTAATGCCTCTCTTTTTACGACCTAGGTGGTAAGAGTATTATCTCTTTTCTAAATAGTTGTAGTATAATTAGATACACTTGTATTAAATGCCCAATTCTGCTAGTCTTGCAGCTCCTATAGCTACTGCTACTTTCTTATATCTCTTGCATCCTTTATTTCTATTTATAAGTTGTTAACCTCCTTAATAAAGTACTAAAGTCGCTCTACTAATAGTTGCCCATCTTTCTCTCTATAAGGCTATATCTAAAGTAAAGGAGCCTTAGTATAGAGACGATTAAAGGTTAGCGTGTCCTAAAAACCTAGCCCTAGTTTATATATATACGCAAGCTGCCAGCGGCACATAGTATTTATATATAAAGATAGCGGCATAGGGAAACGTCTATCTATGCTACTATATAATACTTCCGCCTGTGTAGTTGCCCATTTATTAATAAGAGTTAGGGCAAAGTAAGGTTAAGTACCACTTCTTAGCTAAGTAATTAGTTGTGGGATGTCTGGAGCCTAAGTAAGAGTTAGAAGTAATGCTAGGTTATAACAACTGCAATATTAATTTGGCGGTACGCGGGTAACCTTAACTTGTGGTAGTAGCTTATTTTCGCTAAGGTAAGTTAGAATAGCCTTCTAATAGCATATACCGTTAATTATTTTTATCTATACAGCTGGTAGCTTAGCGCGTTGAGACATCTCTATCTTAGTCCAGAATTTAATTGTTATATCTTTATTAATAGGAGTAGGAGCCTAGCTGAAAGCTAATATCTAAGAAGCTGTACTTTCCGTGTTGCTTACGTCGCTAGGCGTATAGCCGTTGGCTAGTTAGCTACGTGCTATTGCTTAATTAGCTAGTAGTTAATTCTAATATAACCTGTAAGTGGTCTTCTAAGGTATGTCTAGTTATAATTATAGCTGTTTAACCTCCGGTTTATTAACGCCTTCTGTGTTAAAGGCCTAATACGGTAGAAATATATAACCTTTGCTAGTTTAAAGGTAGCCCTGTCTACTACAACTAAGACGCTGCCATAGATCTATAAGACTTTCTATAATTAGAAATTTCCAAATTACTACCTATTTAATATCTGCAATATTAACACCTATACTAAGAGAGGTTATCGCCACCATAATTCTTATAGCTAAGGAGGATTTCTTAAATTCTTTATATTAAGCAGTACGATTATATTCTTAAATATATGTAGTGTATATCTGGACCACATTGGTTACGCAACAGGCTTTACTATCAGCATTGGTAGTATACTATTTATTAGGTGCAAAGGTTGAAGTCTTTATAAGGAGTACTTTTTGGAGGTATGCTACTACCTCTTAGACGGACCCATGACCGTCTATAAAGATAATTGTCTTTGGTATTTGCTCTAGGATAGCGGTATTTAGAGTTACATATGTGTCTAATAAGAAGTATAGTGCCTCCTACAGATCTACCTTGACTTTACAAAGTGGCAGTACGCAGATTAAGATATTAGGGCAATTTATAGAAGTCCTAATAACCTTAGTCTAGTATATGCGATTACCTAGGGAGTAAAAACCGGCATTACTAAAAACTAGTTGCTCTGCCTCTTTATTAAGTATAGTAGAACAACTAAACCAAACTACATCCTAATAAAGTATTGTCCGTAGCTCGCCTAACATTATAAACGCCGGTTGGAACGTTTCCTATTGCTTTACTAGATAACACTTATTAATTGCAATAAGACTAACCCTAGCCTGCAGTTCTGTGCTCTTTAATATATCCTAGAAAGACTTTAATGAGGCCTACTTAGGACTAAGGAGTATGTGTATATACACACTATCCTTTATTTTTATAATTAGCGCCTTATCTATGCTTTTACTCTTGGTAGTAATAAGATATGGATTGGAACTATTAAGCTTCTGGATATTATCTAACTGTTTATTACTAAGCTTGCTTAGTGGGATTAACTAAATAGTAATCTTGCCTGTTAAGATTAAAAAAGTATAAAAAATAAGACTCTTTCCAAAACCTATGCGTGTAATAAAAAGTGTATTACTAAAACTAAATATTAGATGTCTTAAGGTGCGCACCTATTTAAAATAAGGAGTTTAAGGGCAGCCTCCTAGGTTCATATACTGGAGTATTTATTAAAGACATGCTTCTAAAACGGCTATTTATAATAGAACATTTTCCTTACGCTAAGCTTCCTTAATAATGGATAGTAATTCTTCTAGGTCCATTAAACCAATTGCTACAATACAACTTGGTTATAATGTTAGGCGTAGATAAACCTCTAGCTAGCCCGCCCCAGTCTTCTGCTGACCCTTATACCATTTCTTTCTACAATTGCGATTTGGTTTAGGTATCTAATTGGCTTAGGAGTTTACAGGAGTTTATAGGAGTTTGCAGGAGTTCGCAGGAGTTAAAAAGAATATAAATTGGCTGTGCTCTAATTGGTAACAGGTGGTGTGTATAGAGGAGCAACGCTAGACGCGCCCTAGGGTCCTATACACAAGCAATCTAATTGGCCTAGGAGTTTGCAGAAGTTTGCAGGAGTTTGTAGGAGGTTATAGGACTTAGCTGGTAACAAAAGTAGATGTAATATAGCTGTGGTGTGGGTGGTAGTAGGTAGAACGGTCTGTAGGTGGTATGAAGATTCCGTTTAAAAATGCGCTTAAGGTTTTGCGCGCTATATCTCGTACCTCTAACCGTATTACAATTAGCTTTTACGTATATAGAATTAGAGCTTATTACCTAAAGATCTAAATACATCAAACAAAGTGTTAATAACCGTTAATGGGGTTTCTATAGAGCCAGTTAAAGTTAAAATGCGTAATCTAAAATTCTAAGTTACCACCAAAGCGAGGCCTATAAGCTCTCAGACGCTCCGCAGAAGATTTTATTGGGTGACAGGGGTGCGCAGGGGGCTGACACTAGTGCACTGTTCTAATTGGTCCAGGAGTTGGCAGGAGTTGGCAGGAGTTAGGGCGCTATTATGATTGGCTTAGGAGTTTGCAGGAGTTTTAGAGGGTCCATGCGTTATCCCGTGTCACGGAACAAATCTTCTGCGGAGCGTCTGATTTATGAGATAATATAGACAGACGAATCCTTAAGGGAAAAAGAGGTGAGGTAAGGAAGGGTTTTCCATAGGCACGTGCAGCGCACGTGCCTCACAGGCGAGTCGCCTGTGCTCAGGTTTCACCTGACAAGAACATACGTAAAAAAAGCCAGGCACATAGTTTCAGACATCGGCAGAGTAACTAGATATGTCATAGTATATTTACTACGCAAGTTTTCATCTTCAAGATGCTTTGAGCAACGATTAACAAAATGAATTCTAATATGTGGCTTTAAATTAGAAGTTCGGGCCACCTCGTGCACGATTCCACCCTCGTATACGGCATCAATACACCTTTTTAAAATTTTACATATATTAATATAATGCTTTTATATATAAGCAGCTATATTTAAATTTTTATTTAAATGTCTTTAATGGGGGTGGAGTTATAAAAGGCTAAAGTAGGTAGATTTTGGTGTGTTTTGGGCTGGCTCGACCGGGTGGCTAATACGTTATCAGAATGAATGCTTCCAATTGGCCTCACCCTTTCGACCTTCCCTTAGACTTCGGCCCCTCGACAGCAAACATAAGATAAAAAAGACGAGCGACGAACCCCAGGCTAGGACTTCCTTTTTGATGTTATTGTGACAAGGAATCTCCTTGTCGCACTTTACCTTTCATCTAGAACACTTGGTGCAGGCGAAACGTTTGCAAGACGTTGCTGAAGCTATAGTAAAAGAAGCGAATAGGTTCAGGTTTCTTCGTGTCTCACTACAATCATTATTGAGCTTTGCGCTTTTTGAATTGTAGCTTTTTGACCCGCAAGCAATTTTTTCATCTATTTCTCAAAGAGATACGACAGGAGCCTCTACATTTTATAGATTAGACAAACGCTGACCCGACGCTGCAGGATTGTTCAAGACGTGCGTGCATAAGCCAAATCAATCCCAACACTCCCCCATTCAGACAGCCTTCAGTGATCCCAATTGCGCTACCTGACACACGAGGTGGGCGTAACGGCAATGGGGGGACTGCTGTTGTTGAGATGTTGTCAATGCGAATGGCGGAATTTAATGTCCGACTAAACTCGGCCTTATATGCTCTGCCTCGAGGTCTTCCATCGTATGCAGGATGAACCCGACTGTTCCGAGCACCGAAGCTTCATCGAAGAGAGCATCGTCATGCTTCGTCCATATAAGCAAAGTGCCACCGCGAAACGTGGAATTAAGCTCATATTTGAATTTCTGGAAGCCATCGATCGGAGCCGTCCCAGCACCCGGAAGCGTATAGCTAGTGACGTTGATCATCCTCAGTCTTCCGCCTCCCAGGATAAGCGCCAACAGTTCCTGGATAGGCCACAAATCATTCTGGGGTGCAAATTCGCAGGCGTCGACAACCGGAAACTGGAGTTCTCGACAAATTAATGCCACCGATATCTCAGCTATCGATCCGTTACTTCAGGCTGTGCACTCAAATGACAAAAAGGATTCCGTCTTGAAAATCTTTGGATCGAGAATGGACCGAGGAGCGCGCTTACTCGCTAGGGAAGATCCATCTGGAATATTTCCGCTCTCTCAGGCCTCGTTTGACGGCGAAACCATATTTGAACAGTTTCTATTCCTGGCACGTGGCTTTGGTGAATGAAGTCTCCCGCATTATGATCACATGCTGCTCTGTCATTTTGTTCTTGCCTCTTCCTCTCGGCTCTGACAGCCTTGTAAATTCCCCTTTTGGACAACAATTCGTACGGCTTCAGCATATCCTCCGCTATCCGCCCCCACCTATCCTCCAACGTTACAATCGCACCGGCTTCACACAACTCCTGCACCGTCTCTTCATTCCCACTCTGCACGGCGCCATGTAACGCCGTTGCACTTCCCCTGTCCTGCGCATTCAGATTCACCCCCCTGAAGGACAAGATTCTTCATGAAGCGGGTTTCTCCGTTCTTAGCCGTAAAATGCAGCGGTATTTCTCGATTCTTAGAGGTCGCCATGACTAGCACGCCTCTCGCCAGAAGCAGCTGCGCGCGTTCGCAGTCTGCGTTTTCGAGTGCGCGGAACAGCGTCACGGTGCCGTCTTCACCGCGGATATCGAAGTCGTGCGCATGATCGATGATGAGTTCTGTCCATTCAAGGGTGCAGTCTCTGATGGTGAGGTCGACCACCGTACCGAAACGGACGCCGGGGATCTTGCACTTGGCGCCGGCTTTAAGGAGAAGCTTGCTGGTTTCGAAGTAGCCATTTCGGATGGAGATGTGGAAGGCGGTGTCCGAATTCTCATCCTGGAGGTTTGGGTCTGCATAGTGTTGTAGTAGGACTTCCACGAGGGCGCGCTTGGCTATGTTCAGGGCCAAAGTTCCGTTGTTGTCCCGGTATCCCTTAACCCGCTGATTTGGGTCCTACGTTATCGATAAGAATCTGGCTAATAGGAAGCTCTTGTTCGAGCCTCCGTGATAAGAACTGCAGTGACCTAAGGTTCTTCGTATAGCTCGGTACGGTATTCGTGCACGGTGCAGCTTGGCATTGCACCCCAGCGGGTTAAGGGATACAACTGCATGGAAGGGCGTCTCGCTGCGCCAAGTCACAGCATTGACTCTTGCCCCCCGTTCAAGAAGTAGCTTGGCGATTGCAGGTGTACTGTATGTGACGGCAGTGTAGAGGGCGGATAGACCGTTGTGAAGACAGCCTCGCACTGCCCTACGTTTCGGCTTCGGATGCAATTTCGATGTCGCCCCATGGCCCAGAAGCAGGCGGGTCATATCCAAGTTCTTGTTCATGATCGCGGTTTCGAGAACAGAAGTATGGGCCACTCCCCTGCGACAGATCGTTTTCTTAAACTCCTGGTCAGCGCCGGCCTGGAGCAGCAACAACGCCATGTTCTTGTCTTTGTTGCAGACTACATAATAGAGTGGAGTGCTCGAGTAGCCGTCCACTCTCAAGACATCGACGCCTCTGGTAAGCAGCATTTTCGCGATGTCATGCTGGCCTAACCTGGCAGCTATGTGCAATGGGGAGTCGAGCGGAGCTTCTAGTTTTCCGCCTTCGACCCACTTGCCATTCAAGCGGACTGTGGCTGGAAGTCCAGTGTTGGGCGGATATTTGTTGAACCAATTTGGATCACGGCCTTGATTTAGGAGATTAAAAACCTCATTACGATCGCCAGATTTAATGGCGAGGAATAGAGGATCATCTATAGGCGGCGTCTTATCCTGGTCAACAGTGATATGCGTGCATTGGGTGGAGTTGCTCATATCAGACGCCACGGATGCTCGTCGTCTTAGCGGAAGCTGGAACTCATTTTAGGCCTCCGATCAAGCTAGGGAAGGCGACGTGACCGCTGGTGCAGCAGAAGCATCGTTATGTATTTCAGAAACCACACCTCCTGAATCGACGCAATTGAATGAGCCTTACGTCTCGAAGATCGAGTCGGAATCCTGATGCATGCAGCACGCTCCGCTGAAACTGAGGCCGTTTGAAAGCTGAAACCTTTCAATGACAGTTCTTGCGGTTGAGCGCGCTCAGAGGTTCCCGTCCATCGTCTCTCGTATTATCGGGAGAGGGAAGTTTTCTCGAAAGTCACCTTTTGCTGTGAGTCTCTCCATGCACTCTTCGAACATCTGAATATGTGCAAAAATCATGTTCTCCTGGATGGCTATTAGTAGCTTCCATAGTATGACTTTCTCGGCACTTCCAGTTACAGGTTTCCAGCGGGGAAAGCGATTGGCGTATAACAAGTACTTCTCAGGCCTATCTGGAAAGCGTGGAAGGAAATACTTCTTCATTCTCTCCAAGGGTTATACATCTAAAACCATTAATGTATTGCGCTAAAGGCCTTTAGATCAACTCACGAGGGTGGCCATTCTCCTCCGGCAGCTACGATGCATCACATTGGCCTCAATGTTACTTGACAGTGTGAAGGCAATCTCCTCGTGGGCTTATGTGGCCTCTGGGTTCGAGCGTGACTTTGTTCGATCTGCGCGCCTTGAAGTTTCCACTGGCGCAGAAGTGGAAACTCTCCCATTTTCACCTCTATTAAAGCTGTCACGATGCAGTGTGGGAGGACGGTGGCGTGTAGGAGGCTCCACAAGGTGAAGTTGTCGCCCCGAACAGATCTATACTGTCTTGGTGCATAGCGCACTGGGCTTAACGGACTTCCGACTACTTAGTGCGGTAAGATTTTGGGATATGGTACCCTAATGGCAAGGTGCTGAAACAATGTTCTACAAGCGTAATTTAATGCTGGCTGACGGGGAGATGTTGAAAGAGAGGCGAAGTTTTCTGCAGCACGTCGCTAAACTTGGTGGAGTAAACTTCTGACTGATCATTAATGGAGCTAGAAAGGACGCGAAGAAGAAAGCTTTTGTGCACGATTTGTAGGCTTTGATACAGGAGATGACGTTTAAGAGACCCTATTTGGGAGATGAGGCGGTGAGTATGTGTACATGTCGAAAGAGGTTGTTTAGCGAGTCACATATCTAAGACAGAGAAGAGAGAAATTGGAGGGGATAAAAAATCGGGCTTTTTGCCTATGTATTCGTGGCTATTGAGACCATGTCTGGTCGAAGATGGTACTGATAGTTGGTATATTTGAAAGAGGTGACGCGCGTGATGATAAAATGGTCAAAATTTCAAGGAATGAGGGTATATAATTATTTAGAGGTTTGCTCAATCTCTCGGGTATCTAGCGTTAGCGGTGCAGATTCACAACGCACTCTTAAGCAGATAGAGCTTTTATTTCAATCTCGCCGCTACATCCCATGGAATCATAAAGCAACACCATCTACAACCCTCTTCAACATCCCGCAAAAGCTTTCATAGAGCACCTGATCCGTGCCTTGTAGCCACCTCACCTGTACATCATGCTCCGTAACACCAATCTTAAAACCCAAGGCCACTTTTTCGTCTTCTTCCTCATCTTCATCTTCACCTATTTCGGCAATATCAGCTTTCTTCATTTCTTCATCCCGTTTCTTTTTCCTTCTCGCTGATCGCGACCAAACATTCTGAGCCGCTAAACCGACACCAGCCATACGCTCCTCTTTCCAAATCCAGCGTAGATCGAGCGATTCGAGCTTGTCATTGATGACAGCCGCGACTTCCTTCCTATTGTTCTCCGCGATAGGAATGTGATACTCCGTCGGAAAAGGCAAGATATCATGAGTGAGCAAGCCGCGCCTCGTAATGTCCTGCTTCACATCAGCTGCTTCCGACCCACCGCCAACGAATATTACTTACATTTCTCGGCCGCATATCCCCCCAACTCCACGCAACAGCCCACCGCCTCGTTTTCCCACCAGAACGCAGACAGCAAACCGCCCAGTTTGTGATTCCAACCGTCTTCAGCTTTGCCACCAGCGCATTAGCGCTAGACAGCTTCCCAAACATCGAGCTGTACCATTGTACCTTGTCCCGCAGCACCCTGCTCTCCTCCACCATCCGCAGCACAAACCCTAAATCCCCGCCTGTGGTCACCATCTCAACCTCCGCGCCCGTGCACAAGGCGCTCGGCCTATCTTTCTTCCCTTCGCCGCGCAGCGAGTCGTGCATTTCCTTTACAGACGAGAAGAAGGGCGGGTTGCAGATTGTGAAATCGAGGCGGTCGAGGCCAAGGGCCGAGAGCGGGATGAGCGGGCCCGAAGGCAAAGTCTGCAGGAGGCGCATGCGCGAGCCGAAGTTGTTGGTCTGGATGTTGGTGGTGGCATGGGCGAGGGAGGCGGAGTCGATGTCGGTGCCGCACATGATCCAGGAGGGGCGGGTGCGGAGGAGAAGAAGGGCGTAGATAGCGGAGGCACCGGTACCACTAGGAGAGGGTCAGTCGGTGCGAATATTGCGAATGTAAGGGAGGGAAAGGAGCTGGAGAGCGGCGTCTCACATGTCTAAGCCTGTGACGCGGCGGTTGGGGTTGTAGGTGTCAGTATAGGTGGGGCCGGTTGTGTCAATTAGATCTTGGATCCAGCGGACATAGCTGTAGCTGTGGTAGTTGATTAGATAAGGGGTTGGATAGGCAGTGAGGTGGAGAGGACTTTGAGCTAGGAAGATGCAAACTCTTCGGAGATACAATTAGAGATAATTATGAAACGGTAAAATCTAACGTTCATGATATAGAGGAAAACGCGTGCTTAGATTCACTCGAGATCATTGAGAACAGAAGAAATAATATCAGATAAGCGGCCCAGAGAAGTAGTAAGACAGGACCAAAGGCAATAATTGAGAATATTTCAAACGGAGAAGGAGAAGAACTAACCGCACAGGAATCTATAGGGGTTCAGTATTTTGATAGATTTCAACTTCAGGCAAGGACTCCAATAGCACTTACAGGCGGACAAAGTCTGTCTTCTGGAAGATCGATGATGAGATCGAAATCTCGTTTCAAGAGACTTTTCGTCAGTTGTCTAAGAGAGGTCAGTCTGCGTTGTAACTCTATAAAAAATCTCAAGAGGCATATAATATAATACTAATAATTTCAATAAAAGAGAAAGTATGGCAGAGAATTTGGAAAGTTTGAAGCAGAAACGTCTAATTAGAGTGAAAGCTTACTTCACTGCTTGTGGATCGTGGAAGTCCAAAATGCCTTCGTTTGCATTCAGAACCTTAGCAAAGTCTGCATCTTGCAGAGCGAGAGCTTCGAAATCCACATCCTCTTCGTAGTTCGGTAATTTTATTGGTGCATCCATGACATCGCAAGGGTATGATAGTGTGGGAAAGCCCAAAGGTATGAGCGTGAGCGAGACGGAAGAGTGTGTTGGTTTAGATATTAACTTGGCTTAGTCAAGAACATTCCTTAAATTCCATATCTGATGCAAAGTCTGAAAGACCATACACCTGAAGTTCCTTCAGCGTTTGTCTTGTGTAGGTTCTCTGGACCTCCGGACTGATGTGGTGTGAAGTGAGCTTGGACCACTCCACGCAGAGCATCATTGAAATGGATCAAATAAAACTTGGGTAACTTGAATCCTCAGAATTTAATAATGCTTTATAGTATAGCATCACCTAATGATATAATACTAATTCTCACCAATGGGCATTTAATGAATGGAAGATTCATATGAGCTTGTCCAAAACAGCACAAGACTAGCAATGACTATACAATTCCTACAGTAGCGCCAATTTGTGTCCGTCCACTATGCCTGCACAAATGCAACACCAGCTCCTGATAACTGGCTAAAATAAAACATAAACACTTGTGGAGCTGTCCTATAGCAGCCCAAATACGCCAGTCTCCCATCTTTTCAATGTTTTACATCCAACCAAACGAGCCATCAAAGACGGTAGCAGTTTCGCCAGTACGCAATTCTTGAAGTCTGGGAATCTTCCCCGGCTTGTAGTATCCAAGCAAAGCCTCCATGTCATCCTCGTCCATCTCGCATAGATCCTCGAGACTCCATGTCTCACAAACTTTGGACATCCTACAAGCTCTTTAGACATGCGTCAAACAAAAACCAATGTTCAACTTACCACTGCATCCTTTTAGGCCCCTCCTCCGGCGCCGGTGCAATCTTTCGAAGCTTCCTCCGCAAAGCTCCGACCTTCTGTATGGCAGCACCGATATTCTCTGGCAATCCAGCAGCAATCTTTCTCCTCACAATATTCGCTAACTTTGGGCCATTCCCATTCGTGCTGACCATAATCTGCAACGGCCCATCTCTATGCACGCTTCCGAAGTAGAAGTCACACTCCGGCGGCACGTCTGCAATATTTGCCGGTATCCGACGCTCCTGGCATAGCTTGTATATTTGCGTAGACGCTTCGGGGTCGTCCACAGCAGCTAGGACCATGTCTACTCCATTGAGATCAGAGGGCTCAAACTTCCGGTCAATGTAATTCACTTGTTTTTGGTCGATTCGGAAGGTGACTTCATCATTCAGGCCTTCACGAGGCGATACGATGGTGACTTTGGCATCAGCATTGAGCACGTTGACAATGCGACCGGCTGCTACCTAACCTTTGTGTCAATTGTCAATACATTTCAGACTCGTGAACGAGGTCGGATTTCACTTACATCACCGCCGCCGATAACAAGAACATTTTTATTCTTGACCTGCCAGGCAAGTATTAGAGAGCCGCCGCCCTGAATTTCGGGGTATTGTCCCTTCATTGTGAAGGCTGATGTTGAGGAAAAGAAAGTTGAAATATCCACGGAGATAAGCTCCATGTGAAGCTAACTTGTAAGCCAAGCTTTCAGCCACAGCGGCTCGGTTTTTATGGGCACGGGAGACACCAATCTAGACGGCAAAAAGGCCACCGATTAGCCTTATTTGACATTACTACACTAAAAGAGCAAATATAAGTACGACTTCTGAATCGTGGATTTTAAAGACGCTATAAGCCCCTAGGATCTCAAACTCGGAAATCCCCCCAAGCCCTGCTAACAGTGCCACAGCTTAATTTAGCTTGACCTCCGCGCCTCGGATCATTGCAATTTAACCACTCCCAGGGCACCTCGCCGACAACGAAAGTGACATGACGGTCCCCCGAACCACCAACCTCTCGCAGTCATGACCTCGGGCAGGTCCCTTGGTGGAGGGAGAGTTTTGGGCAGTGGGCGAAATGTATCGCCCGCCGTCTCTCCTCTCCCTCCTCCGCAACACAAGCAGAATGTTAGTCTGCTATCACCCTCTGAGAGTTCAGTCTCGTTGAATTCACAGGCCTCAAACAGCCCTGCCTCGATAGCTGAGACGCAAGACATTATCTCCAAAGTATCCTTGGATAATGCAGGCAGTGCAGCGGCAGCTTCGGCGAGCTCGAGACTCGTATGCCCGATATGCAACGAAGAGATGGTATGCAACCCCCATTCCGTACTCACTTGTTCATGGACTGCTGCTAAGTATACATTCTAGATGACGCTATTGCAGCTGAATAGGTAGAGAATTCCTAAAACCCTCGCGACACTCCTGGCATAGTCTGACATGAAGATAGACACATAGACGACGTACACCAGAATCTCGAAGAAGTTGAGCAGGACGAAGTCAAGACATGGCTCAAGACGCAAATGGTCAAGGCGAAGAAATTTCAGCCACTCGCCGTTCTCAATCAGAAGCTCAAAGGCCTTGATGTCTTCGAATCAAACGATGCTCCCACGCCGCCCTCAAACGCCGCCAGCAGCCACTCAACTCCAGAACCGCCCCCACCTAGACGAGACCCTGACGAGGAGGTTACAAGAGCACATTGGCAACGGCCAGGATACCGAGATGTATGCTCTGACCCAATTTGTGGAAGGCCTATCGGTGGAACGACCTTGGGTGGAACGAATGGGAGTGTCAATTGCAGGAAATGTGGTAGACTGTTCTGTGAGGACCATACTATGTACCAAATGAAATTGTCACGATCAGCCGAACATGAACCGGTTCGAGGATTCTGGTGTAGGGTGTGTGAAACTTGTTATAAGTCAAGGGAGGGGTACAACGATCACAACGGTACGATAGGCATGGATGGCTTGAAGGGTTTGATGCTGATGTTTTGTAGGCGTTGAGAAAAATCACTTTGAGGAATTTGCAAGTATACGGAGAAAGACTGTGGATAAAGAGTATTTGGAAGTTAGTCGATTGGAAAAGCGCTTAACCAAGCTCACCCAACTTCTCGCAAATCTACCCCCCGATCAAGGCTCAGGAAGTGGGAGCCTGATTTGGCCCTTATCTGGAGCAAAGTCACAACAAAAGGCTCTTGAGCAATCTATCATCACATGGGAAGAAGACGCCAAAGTCTCCAACTGTCCATTTTGTCAGCAGGAGTTTTCCACTTACTCTTTCAGAAGACATCATTGTCGGTTATGTGGTAGAGTGGTTTGTGGCGATTTGCGTACGGGATGCTCAACGGAGATTGGCTTGAATGTAGCTGCGGGTGAGTGCAGCTGTTTCTACTTCATGCACCCAGGCAACTAACGAGTAATTAGGAACTAACAGGAACTCGGAGAAAGGCAGTAACCAAGTCAGTATTGATGTCCGAATGTGCAAAGACTGCAAGCATACATTATTTAGTAAGAGTGACTTCGCAAGAGAGTTTGCACAGAGGCCTCCAGATCAACGAGCGTACGAGAACTTAGCACAATTCGAACGAGGTATTCGTCTACTACTTCCGAGATTCCAAAAGTTACTCCTCGCATTGCAGTTCGTTCATCAACTTAAATTTTCCATAACGTCGCACGACTAACTAATCCTAGGGACCCGGACAAACCTCCAACAACGCAGCAACTCCAGGACGCAACAAAAGTACGAAAGCGCCTAATGGACGCTTTCGCTCAATTCGATACCGCGGCTCGCAGGATCCGTGACTTCCCCACTGAGTCACCAACACAGAAACGTCTTCAAAAAGCAGTCTACCAGCAAGCCTACAACTTCCTCAGTCTCCACATGCTTCCACTCCGTACCCTACCGAAGATCCTTAAACACGCCGCGCCTCATGGCAATCCGAATGGAAGAGGCTCACCTGCTCTAAATGGCCGCCCTGCTGGTGGTGCTCTTGCCGCAATCAAATACAACGACATCGAAGCTGGCAGTGTCGTGAGCAGCAGCAGTGCTGTTTCAGTCATGGAGGCTGAAGAGAAAGAGTTAAGAGAAAGGCTCATTGTGCTAGAAGAGCAGAAGTTCTTTGTTACGGAAATGATTGCGGATGCGAACAAGCACCGAAAATTCGACGAGGTTGGGAGCCTAGCACAGAATGTGGAGGACCTGAGTAAAGAGATTGACCAGATCAATGGCCAGCTAAATCAGCTAGATTTTGCTGCCGCGTATCAGAATGATGTGGTTAGTCCACCATCAGTAACATGAAAATGAAGAGGTTCTAGACTCGACCATCTCTAGTTCACGAGATGGAGCGGGGTTCTTATCCGCTCCCATCAGAGCCATGAAGAGCCGTGATCGATGGCTATGAAAATGAATTAAGATATTACCATGTCAACGCCGATAGCAAACTTGGCTCACGTTCCCAGGGGGTTATTTTAGGGGGCCCTGGGCATGGATGTTTTGGCTTGAGAAGCTGCTGGAGCTACAGATTAGCTCTGATACACAGCCTCATCACCGCCGCACTTTCCACCGATTAGAGAAGGTATAGACGGCATTGTTCGGTGAAGCAAGTCATCAGACACGGAAATCTGCTATGATGTTCCAATGAGCGGTTCCCCGAGGACCGAGGAATGTGCCTAGGGATAGCAGCTTTCAGTGGATTGGCTGATAACGATCTCCTAAGAGGATCGCGCGGCGCTTGGACTGAGTAACACACCGAACGGAATACTCGATAAATAGCTGGAATGAGCGACACACGATACTACGAATCTATGAATACTTGAATATTAAATGCTAGTCCCAATTCGTTTGATGCATGGTGCGAGAATTTATCCGACTTCCTATCGGATGACACTGCAGCTGACCTCGTGGCAAGGCGCGCAGCCAAGCATGTATCCACCTCGCATTTAGATTTCTACTCACCCCACATCTCCAGATGGGTAGTGCAGCCACTCAGCTATAACCCTTATTTGGACGTCCTATCTACTCACTCCTACATCGTAAGATTACAGTGCGATGTCTGTTCCTTTCCTGTCCGGTTTTCCCGTAGCTACCGCAAACATATCACTGAGCACCACCCATCAGCACCACCTCACACTGCTCGCGCGCCAAGCTTCATGCGTTGAGAGTTTGCCGCCCATGAATGTTTGGGAGGCGATCAAAGAATATCGAAACACTGGTTCTGTTGAGGTCCTTCAAGGTCCAGATTAGACAGTTTATTTAAGTTCCTGTTCTAATTTTGGTAGAGCACAAATGCAGTTCAAGCCATAGCTCAGACAGTTACAAGAAGAAAAGAGCAAAGCTGCAGTGGCGAGGACGGCTTTCCTCCATAGCAAGCTACGCCAGTTCTGTTAGATGGATTGTGACAAGATGGTTCAGCTGCGGCGTCTTCACAGGTGGATAGCATTGACCAAGGATATATGCAGGAACTAGAGGCTGACGATCTACTAGTATTCGATAATGGGTAGGCTGACACTTTTTTTAAAGACTTGGAATTCCTCCATGAGTTAATTGGTTCTATTCTCATTCACGCCTCTATGCATCCATACATCTATGCTAAAAAGCATGCTGAGATTACTGGCTAATTAGTTCATTTCTATACCTGGTATGACGCTGATAAATCACTCAAATAGTTCCTTAGGATTCATTAACTCTATCACTTATGCAAGCTGAACTACATAGCAAAAAGATTTAGAATTATGGGAAGATTCACGACACCTAGGGTGCTTTATACATTGATTTCAAAGGCCTCACAGTTCTGGCACCCCTGGCGGAGGAGGGCTTCGACGAATATCTGCAGGCCAAATGTAGTTGTAAATTGAGAGATATACGTTTCGGGTTTCTTGGCACTATATGGAGCGTGGTAAATGAGCGAAACACGACCTTGCATGAAAACGTAAAAACTAACGGTAATCAAAGGGGGTTTTTATGTTTAGACACAATGACACGTTACCCTAAGCGGCGTAACGTGAAAAAACCTACCCGAATTGCTATCCAGGGGATTTGGGTCTTAGAAGCGAAGTTAGACATACTGAGGGAACATATTGTCGCGGGGCTTCGGGTAGTGATCGGGTACCCATTGATATCAAAAAGCCCTTCCAACTATTTCCCCGCCTATTCTCTTCACTCTTTCCCCCCAGCTAATGCATTTAGCGCGTCACCATCGACTCTCAATCCTACCCACTCAGACATCCTCTTCGCTCCTAATGCTTCATAGAAGTCTAAGCTTGGCTTATTCCAGTTCAGGCACGACCACTCAAGTCTACCGCCGTGGATTTTTACAACTTCCTTCGCCAGCTCTCGTATGAGAGCCTTCCCATACCCTCGCTTGCGGTACTTTGGCTTCACGAACAAGTCTTCTAGGTAGATGCCGGGAGCGGCGCGCCAGGTGCTGTAGTTGTGAAAGTATAGTGCCATGCCTGCCACTTCGCCCTCTGGAGCTGTGAGGAGAAGTGTCTTTGCATAGCCTGAGTTCTGGGTTGAAGGAGAGGAAGTATTGTTCGAGCTCGGTGCAAAGGAGAGGGTCTGAGCGAGAGATTCTTCGGTAGCGACAACCGAAGAAGTAGCATTCTCGTATGCAGCGAGCTCATGGATTAGTGAGAGTATGGTTGGGACATCTGGAATGAATGTGAATTAGCGGAGTTAAGGTGCAATTGCAAGTGGGGTTAAGAACCTTCACGTGTGGCGGGGCGAATTGTGTATTCGGAAGCCATCTGAACTAGAATGGTGAACTGGGAGGGTGATTCAGGAATTGAAACGTTGGTTGCTTTATATTCATGAAGATGGCAGAACACGCCCTTTGGTCGAAAAAATCGAGGATGACAGATTTGAGTTACTTACCGCCGGAAGTTGCCGATTCGATAAAATGATTTTAAAAATCAGAAGAATCAGCGAAAAAATCATAGAAAATTGTATGTTTACCATTTCCAGTAATCTAAGGTCCGGTGTGACATTTAATATGAAATGACACCTCCAAGAGCCATTTAGGGTGCCCGGGTGCTATCCAGTGTATTTTTGTATTTAGGATCGCAAGTCATGCCGTTGGGGAATTTAGCTCATAAGAAAAACTGGAGGTGGATAATAGCTAGTCTTCTGGAAGGCATGAGTTCTTACTCCTTGGATATTTTGCAGAAGTTTCCTTCTACTTTTCAACCCTCAATTTAATGGCATGCTCTCCGGAGCGTCTTCCGCGGCTTCGATGGGTAAATTGCTGTTCTTGGATTGATAGAGCCCGTTTGCGCACTTATCATTACTGCACAGAAGGTTGTTCGGTGAAAAGATTCCAGTGTCCAGCTTTTGGACTGCTTACTTTATTAGGCTCCAGCTTTGTATCTGTATTTTACCCTTTTCTGACCGCGGAACGGTTGACGCTATCCACGAGGTGTACTAAGGGATTGTATAAGTTTTCCTTTACTGTTAACACCTTCGAAAACGAAGTTATCCACAGGAACAGAAAAGGGCCTGGGATTCAGCTTCTTAAGCGAGCCCCATTCTACCTGCCATGTCTTCCGAATTGGGTCCCATGTCAATTTACAGCATTGAGCTGATACCTTTGCGTACAGTCTTCTCATGAAACGTTTTGTGATATTGTGCGGTCGATCTTTTCCGCGCGGTACATCGGCGAAACTCGGAGTTTGGAATGTCAGCCCGTTTTCCAAGATTCTAATTTTGTATGCTTGCAATGTCATGTCCCAGGATCTGTTCACATTCGAAGTGTCTCCTAGTGCTGGAAAGCGAACAACGCTCGACTGTCGGGCAAGGTACGAATCTCCAAGTCGCTGGGTCTGCGAACAATCGGTTCCCACGGGTCGTCTCGGGATCAACCCTTCCCATGCAATATTCCCAGCAGCTAACCCGTGTAATCTATCCCACTCGTGGTTTGGCAAAGGCGGTAAAACCTTTTCCATTGTGGACTTATACCATCGTAGAACAATATTCCGTGCTCGTTTGATTGGCATTGGTCTGGCCCAAATGTTCTTAATTGGCGCCACTACTTTGCTAGCTCTGAGTATGGGTCGCACAGGGTTGTGAACAGAAATGGATTGCTGGCTTTTGATAACCGCCTTCAATTTGGGGTATTTGTCAGATATTTCGTATTCATACTCAGTTTTGGATATTTTTCGAGGCGCAGTAAAGAATGATAAGGCAGTTTTATCACTGTGGTAAAGTTGTTGCAAAGGTGCTTTGAGTAGAGCAGCGTAACTTTTCAACATAGCTTCAACCGTGACAGAATCGGCCGGAACTTCAGCCTTGAGGAGATGTCCTAGAAGTTCGTGCCTCCTTTTGCCAATTCGACCGTACGTATGGAGAAGTACTTTCTCGAGGCAACTTATATCACCATTGTTAGCTCGGCATAGAACCGTGAGAGCTTTACGGCCCTCCATTTGCTTTTTAATAGCTCGCTCTCTTATTATATATGGCCTCAGGCGTTTGTATGGTTTCGTGCCAGTTTCCCATGACGGAAGAGATCTTGCGGCTGGTTGGTACGCTTTGAAGCGAGAGATGATATGTTGTCGGAAGTAGAGGCGTGCAGCAGAGTCGGGAAGGTAGGTTGTCTCTCTGAGAAGGGCGCGAAACAGGTGAATTGGTGGGAGTTTTGAAGCTCGTTTGATTAAAGAGAGCCGTTTAGATGGCATGACCCCAGTGGTATCGGGGTGCAACTAGGACGGCAGCAGGAGCGTCGGTGGTGAGGATGTCGTGGATGTATGGTGACGAGAATATTGACAACGTATTAGCTGGACAAGATTTAATTGGTGAAGGACAGAGGCTAGCTCAAAGCAGCGGTCGAGCGCAGGCGACGCGCGCACCTCCACCAAGAAAACGCGCGAGTCGACCGCCCGGCGCTCCATCACGACCTGCCAAATTAACCACGGCCGTCCGCCATCGTCGCGATCGTGTAATACACCCTCCTGGCACGTCTCCTTTCACCGAGACTGTCACAGCGATCACACCTGTGGAATTCGCGGGTAGCGCCAAAGGCCTAGTTACATTCCCTTACCCGTTCGCTGCCTCCACCCCTCGCGGGTCCGTCATGTTCACTGCAGCTTGACCACCAAACCCCGCAGAATCTGCCTCTCTACTCCTCTCCTGTTGCTCAGCACTATGCAAGTCGCGCTTTCATCCTTGGCATCATCATTTCCCCCAGCCGCTCCCTCGCAGCCCATCATGTACAACAACTCGCCCCATAGCATGATCGTGCAGTCCTCCGGATACAGGAGTTTTTCCGATGCCAATGGTTTCTCTCAGCATCAAATGGAGAAACCGCAGATATATACGGTATGCTGCGCGCCATCTAGCCCATTCACAACCCACGTTTTGCTAACGCTCTCCCGCTGCCAAGGCCGTTTATTCGGGCGTATCAGTCTACGAAATGGAAGTAAACCGTGTCGCCGTTATGAGAAGACGTTCTGACTCCTGGTTAAATGCGACGCAGATCCTCAAAGTCGCCGGCGTGGACAAGGGCAAGCGCACAAAGGTCTTGGAGAAGGAGATTTTGACCGGAGAACACGAGAAGGTTCAAGGTGGCTATGGAAAATACCAAGGAACATGGATCAATTATCGCCGTGGAAGGGAATTCTGTCGGCAGTACGGTGTGGAGGATATTCTGAGACCTCTGCTGGACTACGACATGAGCGCCGACGGAAGCGCCGGTCAAGGAATTGACACCCCTACTAAGGAGCAAGCCATGGCTGCAAACCGGAAAAGGTTCTACACAGCAAGTATGGATGGCCGTACTAACAGCCAAAACATCGGCGGAACATTCTTCTCTAATATCTCCTCGACGGCATCAAGCGCGCTTGCCGCAATGAATAAGGTGGCGAGAATGAATTCCCCTGCACCGAGACCTGGGAGCTCGCAACGAAGACCTGGAAATACCAGTGGTCGACCTTCGCAGCCGCCGATGGGGAGCCAAGAATCTTTTAGAGCAAGCCAACAGAGCGTACCTAGCCTCTCGTCAGAGCGAAGCTTTGGTGCGAATGGGATAAGTGACCCCGCTTATGGGACTCAAGGACAGTTTGCCGAAAATCATATGGACAGACATGCAGAGTCGCAGGAACCTCCACGAAAGCGGATGCGGCCGTCAAGTCAGGAAGAATCATTCTCTCAGCCAAACGGAGCCGAGGTTTCGATGCGTGAGGGAACGCCTACAGAGCCAAACGAGTCTTTCGTATACCAACAAGCCGGACATAACGTCTCGACAGCTGACGGTGACGTTCCGACCGCATTACCTCCACTTCCTCCACCGAGTGACAAGCTATCAGAAGAGAAACAGGCCATCTTAACGGACCTTTTCGCAGACCAATCCCGAACCGATTTCACAAACCACCCCGCAATCCTCCATCTTTCGGGCTCAGACCTCGACATGCCAATCGATAATACTGCAAACACAGCGTTGCACTGGGCGGCTACATTAGCTCGAGTTTCACTTATGCGGTTGCTCGTCTCTAAAGGCGCCAACATGTTTCGAGGGAATGCCGCTGGGCAAACTCCTTTAATGAGTGCAGTTTCAGTAAATAACAGTCTTGACCATAGTTGCTTCCCAGAGACACTTGAAATATTAGCGCCTCTTATAGAGCTACGAGATGCGCAAGGCAGGACGATCCTCCACCATATCGCGGTCACTTGCGCAATCAAAGGTCGAGCAGCATCTAGCAAGTATTATCTTGAAGCTCTCCTCGAATATCTTGTCCGAAGCATGAGTCAACCGAGCAGTCAAACAGTATCGTTCGATGGCGGAAATGTCAAGCCAATAGGCCTCATGAGATTCATGCAAGAGATGGTCAACGCCAGAGACAAAGCTGGCAATACGGCATTAAATCTAGCAGCTCGTATTGGCAACCGCAGTATAATTCAGCAACTGTTAGAAGTGCAAGCAGATGCCACAATACCAAATTACAAGGGTATGAGGCCCATTGACTTTGGTGTTGGAACGGAGGTGGAACGGAGTGATATGCCACCGATGAGCCAGATAAGCTCACCTAGTAAGAGCAAGGCGCCGTTAAGTAGAGTTGAGGAGACGAGCAGAGAAATGATGCCGCGTAAGTGCCAAATCTTTTATTTCCTAACTCTAATGTCGTTCCTAAGTTAACCCACGACTCTAGTTTTCACATCCTTCCTTTCCAATGCCAGCTCCCAGTACACTGCGGAAACGCGGCTAAAACAAGACTCAATCGACCGCATCAACACCACAATTCGCGAGCTATCCGCCCTCCAAAAATCCGAATCCGCCCGCCTCGAGGCTCTACGAACCCGTATGCGCGCTCGTTCCGATCGCGCCCAACGCATCCTTAACCTACGCCGGTGGCTTGATACCCAGCGGCGGGCCCTCAGCGTCGCCGACCCATCAAGCTTGCAAGGCGCGGGGAAGGTTAAGGTCGGCGACGCAGACAAGGAGGGCGCGGGGGTCAGTATCAGGCTTGACGATCTACCCGAGCATGTGCGGCAGGTGGTTAGGAGTTTAAACTTACCGCCGTCATCGTCACCCGACTTTCTCAAGGCTCCAATACCGCCGATCGACACGACGAGCTTGTCTGGCCCGCAGCAGGCCTACCTCGCACATCTACCTAGCTTAGGCGTACTTAGAAGTAGGCTAGAGGCGTACGCTAAGAATAATGCAAGTCTAGCGGCGCGGAGTAAGGCGCTAAAGCAGAAGGACGGAGAACTAGAGGCTATGTATCGGAAGGTGGTAAGCCTGTGTACGGGGGTTGAGGAAGGGCGAGTGGATGAAGTAGTAGGAGGGCTAGTTGCGGCTGTGGAGAGTGAGACGGCGGACGGAGTCGATGTAGGGCGGGTGAGAGAATTTTTAAGGAAGGTGGAGGGAGTGGAAGGATAATACTTTGGAAAATGTATTCCTTGTACCAGAAGAAGCATTGGAACGACACTGCGAGAATTCCTACCCGGGAGCTCGAGCTGATATGGATATGGATTATATGGAGTCAACACAACAATGTTACAGTACGGCCTGAGTTTGGCATGGTTGAATATGCTCATGTTTATGGTCATGTGCATATTCTTGGACTGGTGTGAGCGCTGCTTACCTTCCAACGAACAAGAGTTTCGATGTTGTTGGAAAGCTGACCATCCAGAGTATCTTTTCAACTTATACTAGCTTCAGCGATATTCGTAAAAATACACGCTCGCATTTAATACACTTCGCAGTTCTGGTGCTGAGCCTCAACCTCAACCCCCAAGGAAAGTATAGGCAAGTTGATGCTACATTCTGCTCCGGCGGGATTTCCGAGGCTGTGAACCGGGGATTGTGGAAGTACTAGATTAGACATACTTATGCAGAGATCTGCTTCAAAATTAGGCATGCGTAGAGAGCGCTAGGCCTCAATGCAAGGTCCAGCCCCCTTGAGTGGGTCGTGCTGCTAAAAGCATGTCCTGATAGACTAATGGCGTCAAATCCGGTTCAGGGATTGACAAGGTATGTATGTGTGAGGTTGATTAAATGTTGGGTATTTAGTCTATTGCTAGAAATATTCCTAACGTGTGGTGCTCAAGGAAGCTCACCCCCGGTTCGAAGCAATTGGCATTGCTTGCTGAAGGCGCCATAAGTATGCATACTCACCCCGATTTCCATTAGTTCCGTCCTGCATGGGCCGTCCTGCCTACATTGCATCTTCAACCAGAGATTGGATAAGAACAAATTGTCTGCCTCTGCTCTTACTCAACATTATCGCCATATAAAGTGCTTAGTATGTTCTGTTAGTAATGACTACTAACCACAGCACCTATTTAGCTCAGAGCGACTTAAAGATGAAGTTCCATCGCCAAAGAAAACCCAACTAAAATAGACTCTACTTATCTTGCTTCTAAGCGCGGATACATGCTTAGCTTAAATGGGAAATTTTGCAATCGCAAATACGCTTTATGTTCTTAGGACGTTCAGGACGATCTGTCGACCGGATATCCGTGCACCGGTCATAGAAATTGAATGAGGACTCTATCTATTAAAATGTGGTTCTAAGACCTCTATATATACACAAGGAAAGGTGTAGGAAAGGAAAGAGAAGGAGGGTAGGGGGTGGTAATGGAAACAAGGAGTAGGTGACCGAGTTAACAACTGACTCAATGACTAACTCAATAACTGAGTCAACTGGTAGGTAGCTAAGTCGGGGCAGTAAGGACCTAATTTGGGTCAACACACCCCCCTAACTGACCGACTAGGTGACGATCAGCTAGATATACCTAAATAGGAAATATCCATGGTATTAAACCAAATAGAAACCATCTAAAAGAAAAACTTAATAAGGAAATTGTACAAATTAGTTAAACAGTATAATCAAATCCAACTACAATAGAGTCTTAATATTAACCAAATTTAGTTATTAAATAAAGCTTTTGTGCTTCTGCCTTAACAGGGCCTTCATAAGACCGTTAGCCGTTATATTAGTAGTAGGAACCTACTTAATCACAATTAAGCCTTTCTAAACCTCTTAGCGAAGCCAGTGCTGGTAGATATCTACATAATGAAGCTTTGTGTTTAACTAAGGTCCGTTTTTAGTAAGCAGTTAAATTATCTATTAATTATTGTAGCCAATTGTATACTCCTTACTTATGTGGAGTTACATATCTTAAAAGAAGCGCTACTACTAAATTAATTTAGTAGCTGCGTTTAATAGAGCTTTAAGCTCAGCTTTAGTGCTTAATATTATAACAGTCTTCTGCTTAGTGGAGCGCCAGTTAATTACTCCCCTAAATAGTAAAAATATAAAGCCTTTGGTGCTCTTCCAACTAATAAGATTATTGCTAAATGTAACATTACTTGCTCGGACGACAATCTAACTTCCAACATTCCTACTTAAATATTCAATCGCAAGAGTTTTCTTTTGATACAGGTATGCAATCGCTTAATTGGCTACGGCTTTATGCAAGGGCGACGGATTGCGAAGGAATTCTAAAAGCTTACTTAAGGCTTGAGCGGCGTCAGGTTGTGTAATATAGGTGGCGTAGAGTAGCAATCTAACCTTTCTTTAATACATGTAGACCTACTGCTTGGAGGCCTGTTCTAGATTAGGCAAGAGATCTTCCATACTTATTAGTATATATACTGGTTAAAAGTCTTTTAGATGGAAGGTGCTGGCGATCTTATTAATATAGGAATCCTGGTAGAGCCAGAGCTTCTATTAAGGTTAATTACGAAGGACTCTAATTTTTAAGAACTAGGTTAGTTCTCCTAGGTTCTTAATCTTATACTTCATTATTAGCTATTCCTTAAAGAGTTAAAGCTTTGGTAAGTCTTCTATACGGTAGGCTGCCATAATGTTGTTAATATAGAAGAATATAATTAGCTAATTATTATAAAACAGACACAATTCTTTATTAACTACCATCAGACCTAGGGACATTAGGGTAGTTAAAAACTTATTAAGCCAAAGCAGTAGTGATTGTTAGAGGCCGTATAGAGCTCTTTAAAGGAGTAGACACCTGCCCTTCTATTAAAAGCCATCTGGAAACTTAATATAGACTGTCTTATTAATAAGGCTGTTGGCAAAGGCGTTAACTATATCACACTACCAAGTCTCTAAATTAAATACAGCGACGATCGCCATTATGGCTCTAAATATTTTTGCTGCAAGGGTTGCTATATACGTGTCCTTTTCACTAAGTTGTTATAAGTCACCTTATATACAAAGACGGGCTTTAAATTTGATAAGATATCTATTAGTGTTAAACTTATAAGTAAATACCCAGGTAATGGGTATAACGTTAAACAACACTGTCCGTTTAACGGACTTAAATATCCCTTACTACTTAAGATTATTGTATTCCTTATTGGCGGCTTCCATAAAGCCATCTTTATATAGGTAAGCTTAAAGCTCCTTTTAGCTATATAGTAGTGGTAGAAGCTTATTGCGGTATAATCACTTTTAGTTATGTCTAATTCTAGTAGCAAAGGCTCTATAGAAGGCAGGAAGGGTATCTAATTGCTTAATATCTGTTAGGTAAGCTACTTAACGCATTAAGAGCTTCTTAGTTCTTTTGCCTTCTATAATATTAACATTACCTATATCGCCTATAATCTCCTGTCTTAGATAGGCTTCTTCTTTAGAAATAAGTTTAAATTAGGGTCTTCAATTAATTAAGGAACTTAATAGCTCTATATTTATAATATTTAATTAAGGTTCTAGCGTCTTAGCTAGGGTAAAAAGGCTAGGTGTAGAGTTGTCCTTTAAGGATTATAGGCTAATTACGTTATTATCTTAATCTGTATTTTTATTAGCATCCACCTATTAACTTCTACCACTATCTACCTTATCCTCCTTATCTAATGTCTTGTCCTCCTTATCTAATATCTCATTAAGCTCTTCCTAAAGCGTCCTATTACTACTTAATATATTAATTACCTCCAAAATTTAATTAGTTCGTTTTTGGAGTAGATTCGCGAGATCTGGCTAACTGTTATTATAGAGCAACTGCTTATTAAACATCACGTCTCTTATTCAAATTACCTTCTTTTTACTGGGTATATAGACCCTATAGATATTCATTAACTAGTACCCAACCAGGTATCCAATATAAGCCCTTAACTTAAGCTTTCGTGTATGTAGGATGTTATATTTAAGTGGGTAAGCTCTGCAGCTATATATTTATAGGTAAGCTATATTCGGCTTTAATAGCGAGAACCCTAGTACTAACTAAAGCTTTTTAAAAGGTATTATTCAGCCAAGCTAGGCGTTTGGTGTCTAATTAATTAAATATACTACAGCTCTAGTAACCTCTGGCTATAGTTCTTCTGGTAGTTAAGCTTTAATTTGTATATACTAAGACTTAATAATAATTACCCCTCTAGAACGTTTAGCAGAACTATTTTAAAACTTTATATATGGGGCCGATTTCTTTAATAGTATTTCTTTTTAAGTCCTCTAAGTGTTAAACTTGCCACCTAGGGACGTTTCGCCATTGATTTAAATTATTGCAATTTTTAGGTTATACTAACGCTCCACCCTATTTGAATATTGTATAATTGCTTATGTTGTTAACAACTTATAGGCGAAGGTCTCTACCTTGTTTATACACAGATATTTGTTATAGAAGTATATTGTCTAGATATAACCGTTGTACGCCACAATCTCTGGAAATAAGTTAATATGCACTTAGTAGAAGGGCCTAGTAGCCTTACTAGTAGGCGTTCTTCTTGATATAATTTTATAAGCCTTGCTGACAGTATAGGTCTTATAGTTAATCGTTGCTAGACTTTAAAGTTTTGCACTACCTGCTTCCTAGGGTAAATACTTAATTGCGTCGGGTCCTGTATGGCCTAGTCTCTTATACCAGAGTTTACCTAATATTTCCTAATTAGGAAGGGGGTCTTGTAATTAGATTGCGAATAAGGCCTTACTTAGGGTCCTTAGTTGTGGTTCGTTATACTTAAGCATTAATTAGTTATAATGGCTCTCACAAAAGGCAAACGTCTTATAATCGTTCTTGTGATATAGTAGGTTCCTTTTATTGTCCCACCATATATTCTTTTTATTGAACTTCTTTAGGTAGGCTAAATTTGTATAAAAGGCTGGTATATATACTGCGCTGGCTAAGAAGATCTTTCTAGGACCTAATAGCGTCTAGATAGTAATAACTGCCGTCCCTACACCCTTAATCAGATCTATGCCTATTCCGGTATATATAAAGTTATTACTTGGTCAAAGCTTGTTAACAAACCTTAATTAATTATTAATAACGTATATCATAGTTCCGCTGTTAAGAATTATACTATTGTGCAGCTTATAGTTAGTGCCTGCTTTATAGGCGCCTATTTAATATACTGTAAAGGTACTATTGTCTTCCTTTTAACTTCTGTCTTAGTTTAGTGCAGCTTCTTTTTTTAAAGACTGCTTCCTAACCTTCTCTAGTGTTCGCTTATACCATTCTAGGGCGTTAGTAATCTTTTCCTTAACCTTCTTAGCCATAGCTTTGTCTAATTTCCAGTCCTTTAATTAAACTGACTTGTTAATATAAGGATAATCTTGGAACCAGTAAACAGCTCCATAGTAGCACATTAGGGTATCCTTCTTCCGTGCTGACTTGGAAGGGGCAGGAGCCTTATCCTTAAAAGCCTTGTCCTTAGGAGCCTTATTAATTAACTTGCCCTAAAAGCTTACTATATTGGCACTAAACTAATCTCTATTTTTCTGCTAGGCAGTCTCTAATCTTTAATAGTCCTAATATATGTCAACCATTTAATATATAGATAACACGTGGTCTTTGGCCCAGTTGTGTTTGTTAAATTTAACCCTCTACATTAAGGCCTAATTTGGTAATACTGGCTTTACCACTATTAGAAAGTCTCTAATTGCTTAATCGCCTTATATATCCGGCAGCTTAATCTTTTTATAGTTATTATACGTCTTCTCCCACTGCTGTAGCTAGGCCTCAAAGTTCTGGTTCTTTGGGCCCTTTTTAACCTTGGCGTATTGAGTAGATAGGTAGAGCTAATATGCTGTATTAATAGGGGCAACTCTCTCCTTAAGAGCCACTAGGGTGTTATACACTGAGTTAACACCTAGTATATAGGTGTTAAGGTTCCTAGTTACTATACTAGTAATATAGCTTCGCAGAGAGGTTAAAGCTATCTTCTTTCTCTTATATTCCTTCTCTGCCGTCTTATGTCTCTTATGGAGAATTTAAAGCTTATCCTTCTCGTCCTTAGAGAGAGTTGTATAGGAGGTTATTTCTATCTTCACATCTAAAGGCTTAGGAAAGGCTGGTTTAATTAGTTAGGGCAACTAATTCTATTTAGTTAAGGGGTCAACGTATTCCCATACGTCTCCTATTTAAGCTTAAAGTCTAATAAGGTTAATCTATTTATCCCAGTTAGCTTAACTCAATAATATTACCGTTGTAGTAATGGTCTGGGTAGGTAGTTAAGAAGTTATATTAAAAGGTGCTTATAGAAAGGATAAAGAATTTAATAAATAAGTAGCAATTTAATAAGGGGTATAATTAATTAAATAGATTAATTAAATTAATTAGTTAAACAGGGGCAATACGGCAAGCAACCTAGGCTTATAACTGTTGACTGGATATCCGTGCACCGGTTGTAGAAATTAAATAAGGACTCTATCTATTAAAATGTGGTTCTAAGACCTCTATATATACACAAGGAAAGGTGTAGGAAAGGAAAGAGAAGGAGGGTAGGGGGTGGCAATGGAAACAAGGAGTAGGTGACCGAGTTAACGACTGACTCAACGACTGACTCAATGACTGAGTCAACGGGTAGGTAGCTGAGTCGGGGCAGTAAGGACCTGATTCGGGTCGACACGATCCTTCATCTGCCCTACCATGTAGTCACGAAATGCCGTCTCTAGCGCCCTCCGTTTTTCCTCGGAGTAGGAGCAGGTGGTTTCATCAAGCATGCGAAGGGCAAATTTAACTTTCGGGCTGTGAAACCTAGCAGCGTGTTCCAGATAGCTCCTCTGTTCCTCGTCATCCCTGTCTTTCGGAAAACCTCACGTATTCCTTTGAAGTTTGACCTAGGAAGCCGAATCCCAGATTGTCCCGTCACAGATTAAGCTGACTTTGCTGATGCGAGGACAGTAATGAACTAAGACGTTGAGCAGCCGTCTCCAGTCACTAAGTTTTGTCGCTGTTGTTAGAAATCTAAAGGGAGCAGCAATGCTACTCAATTTAGCTTCCGTAGTAGAGGTCTGGTATTTCAGAACGATGTTCCTGAGGTAATTGGGCTGGGGATGTGTGATCGTGTAGAAACGTGAGGGCACACTGAGGGTTATCTATGAACCGTATCCCATTCCCATATAAGACTTTAGACACCTCACGGTGAAGGAGCTTGTTCGCCCTTGGGATTGAGAGGTTAACTTTCTAACCCAGTGTTACTCGATGTGATGTGGTAAATTGCATTGAATCTTATAATTGAAGTTCTGGTGTACTTGACTTCGTAGGATGTTAACGGCTTCCTCTCGATACACTCGACATCAGGTTTTCTCCAGCAATTATGTATCAAGAGCGGGCCATGCGGCAAAAGGTACCAACAGACCAGTTTCCGCGCTTTTGAATAGTCAGTTGTGTCTGAAGAATTTGTGGGTTCTTTGACCAACTCCAGAATTTTGGGCACACTAGATTCTTACCAAGTTTGACGCTGGATTGCGAGGGCACAAGTTTTTCCCTGGTGGGTGCTAGCGGCGAGGTGGCGGAGAGCTTGAAAGGAGTGAGCCACGGCGGGTTTAAGTACGTGTTTTGCAACAGCCGGCTTTCTGGACTGTTCCTCAGTTGAGTTCTGTGGCCACAACCGGTACGGGTATGCTCTCTCTCTCAGCCTCGGCTTCTTCAGTTACTTTACCTTCTTTCTGGTTTATTTATTTGCCCAGGAAAAAGAATAAAAGTCCAATTTCAATGTTGCGGTATTCTGATCATAGAAATTTTCTTTCCCTGGGTGACCACCGAGTGCCAGTGATCTTATCAATATTCAATGTCAATATGAGGCCGTATTGGTATTGATACTGAATAGTAATTCAATATTGAATATTTTGCCAAGCCTCCATACAAATATAAGCTGCGAACCGTGGATATACTATTGATATTGAATATTAAACGTCAATATTTAATATTCAATAATCATCAATCAATACCGAATATTGATAAGAGCGCTGGGAGACTGAGTGGTTGAGATAAAGTAGAGATAAGACGAGGCAAAAAAGAATTGACACTCATGTCACTGGTATCTGCTCCAGGTAGAGGTGGCTCCGCAGACGTGAAGTGAGCTCAGAAGGGAGTACGGCAGATATTCAACGTCATATTAGCGTACCTAGTGGGGTGTATCAGACGCAAATGATTAAGAGAAGAGAAATAAATGCTGAATTATTGTACCAACCCGGCTGCCGTCTACGTCTACATCTACATCTAACTCGTCGTTACCTTCTCCTCAGCTTCGATCTTCTTCCTCTCTGCCTCCTCTGCTTCTTCTTTCTTCCTCTGCTCTTCCCTCTCTAACTGATTCTTCCTCCGAATCGCAATATCTTTCGGCCGGAAATCACTAAATAGCTGCTTCAGCACCTTTTCAATAATCCAACATCCCGCATAGTCCAGAACCATGACTACCGTTAGTGTTGCTTTGAATTCAGTGCTAAATGGTACCAGCTTCAACCTTTCATTAATTTCGGGAATGAATTCTGTAGCGCAAGAGAATGCAACTCCGGAGACGAGGACAAGACCCCAATACATGCCTTTATTCTCGCGGATGCCTTCCCGGAAGGGACGACCTTGATAATTTATGGCGAATGTGGAGATCTGTTGGATGAGTTGAAGGAGGTAGATGGCACTGTTCAGAAGAGAAGGTTCAAATTCGCCTTCTAGGTCGATGTTGTCTTTCTTACTACTTAGGGGTTAGTTTCGTAGCTGAGTATCGATTTTTAGATAGAGAACTTACGGCTCAATGCGTTGTACATATTGGGAAATGTAGATTAGCGTTACGATGTGGATTGCGAATTGGCCCAGGACAGAGCCAATGATATAGAAATTGAATATATTGTATTGAGGACGCTCTTTGGAGAGTTGTTCGACAGGCTGGGGGATGAAGTTAGCATCGAACGTGTCTTAAATATAGAGCTGACCTAACTTACCCTAGCCCGAGAAATAGAAAGGAAGCAAACGCTCATCATCATGCCGCTGATCGTAACTTGACCATCACCAAATTTAATACCATCGAGGTATAAAACGCTCAAGCTGTAGGCACTAATGAGACAGTTCAAGGCGAGTATTTTGTACATCTGAATAGTTGCGACTAGGGTGCATCGCCCTTGGCGGATGATGTTCGGGATTGCAATAACGTTAGCCAGCTTGCTGGTAAAGGGCGCGGCAACTGAGGCGTCGCCAAGTTTGATGGTAGGAGGTTCACTATCATCAAGCTCTTGATCCATCATTGACTGGGTTAGCTTATCAGCTAGCCCTTGAGCTGGATTCCGAGGTCCCTTTGGTTGGTTGGACTGCTGAAGGGCCTTGGCTCCAGGTGTTGTGATTGTAGGGATTCCGTTAGCCTCTTTTGCATCAGCACCGTTAGCAATAGCCCCAGCGGCATTTTTCTTCTCTGCTTCTCGAAGCATGGCCTTCTCATAATGTGGGTTTTGTGGGCCAGGAGGGTAGATGTGTGCGATCATAATTGGAACGGGAGGAACTGGCTGATTAAAGCGTTGCATGAGTTGGCATTGTTTTTCGTAAACCTCTTTCATCTTTGTTGTCCTAAAATGCTCTGCGATCTTATCTAGATCCTCTTTCGTACCGTTAAGAAGAGCAACGCCGATGTGGGCTTGCTTCAGCGCTCCTACATCGTTTGTTCCATCGCCGCACATTAGAGTAGTGTAACCGCAATCCTTAAGTCCAAGCAAGATTTCTTCCTTTTGTTTAGGGGAGACACGCGCGTAGACCCATGCGTGTCGTAAGAGTTGACTCCAGGCCTTTTGGTCCTTGAACTTTGCTAGCGCATATCCAGTGACACAAATGTCTTTCGTGTCCAAGATCGCACGGTCTAAGGGATGAGTGGGATCAACTGGGATGCTCACTTTGTCGTCAATGCTTCGCCAGACGAGGTTTTCTCCAGTGTCATCATTCTCGGGCGCGTCCAAAACTAGACAATCTCGGTCAACGATCTCGACCTGGCGGGCGACGTGCACAGCGGTTAGTGGGTTGTCGCCGGTAATCATTACCACGCGATGGCTGCTCTCATTGAGCATGCGTACAGCTTGCTTGGCATCATCCTTTAACGGACATTGCAAAACTAAAAACCCTGCGAATGTCAAGTCGCACTCAACGTCTTCTCGTTTGAGATCGTTAATGCGGTTCTGGCTAAATTCTGAATCTTGAGAAAGGTATTTGTATGCGAGAGCGAGGACTCTTCCACCGTTTCTAGTGAAATATTTGAAAGTCTCCTCGTACTTTAGTGGTGTGTGGACCAACATCTTCCGAATTGTCTCCGGAGCGCCTTTAACACCAACAAAAGTGCTTTTAATTTTCTTGTGAGTCTTGCTGTTTGTAACAACCACAGTGGCAACAGAGCTCTGTCTTTTGAGAGCTGAAGAGAATTGAAATCTTCTCCGAATTTGTACAATATCAGCGTGTGTAGCAGATGAAGATCCTTTTTGCGAGGGCATATTTTTGTTCGTAAGCGTGTCATGGGCTCCCAAAGACCAACCCAACGAGGACAGAGTTGCTTTCTCCATCGGCTCTCCAACAATTTCTCCCTCATCCAATTTGACCAAAGCGTGCGCAGTAGCCAAAACAAGAGTAGTTTCAGTACCAACTTCAGCGACTGAGATGACTTCCGTGTGAGCACCGTCTGGTCCTGTTTGAATTCCTGGTTGACCAAGCGATAGACCAGCAATGCCATCTACCACGAGATCCTCGCCTGTCAATGTTCCGGTCTTGTCGAAGCAAGCAACGTCCACTCTACCGGCAAATGGAATACGGAATGGCTCCGTACAGAAGATGGCGTATCGGCTTAGAGCGGCAAGACTGGTGTTGACAGCGAGACTGAGTTCCATGGGAAGCTCTGGAGGAACGACGCTAGTGATGATGAGGACACAGTCAAGTAACAGTTTCGAGCGCTTTCGGTCCTTGGAAACACCTTCCTGCCAAACATACCACGATGCGGCAATGGCAAAGATCAATAGGAAGAGGATGAAGAGTAAAGCCTCGACATTGTTCGCCGACACTCGCTCAGTGGAGTAGATCATGGTCCGAACAAGGCTTCCTTGGCTAGTCTCGAAGCCTGTCTTCACTACGATTGCGATAGCACCTTTATCTGGTGGCGGTGTTACCCCAGAAGCCAATTTAGGAACAACGTCAAGGTCATCTTCGCTAGATGTTCCATGGGTTACTTGAAGGACCTTAGTGCCGCCGTAGAGGAATGCATGTTTGTCGAGTCCTTCAGGCTCAATTTGCGCATCTCCAGGCCGAAGTTGGACAGAGTCCTTAAGAACGGGGGTACTCTCTCCTGAGAGCATGGCCTCATTCACAATTGCCGATCCTTCGATCAACACCATATCGCATGCCACACCACTGTCTTCCTTTGTTCTTCCCACTGATACCACATCTCCTGGTAAAAGTTTATCGCTCAAAATCTCCTGCCATTTGTTTTGCCGGTAGACTAAAATATCGTAAGGCTTGATGCTCATTCCGCGGAATTCGTTCAATGTCCGTTGCCGCTGCCAAACAACTGTACTCTCAAAAGCAACTAGCATAAAGAGAGTGAACAGTGAGTAATACCAGTATTCATCCAACATCCAAAGACCCACGCAGAAGATCTGAAAGACAAAGAAGGGCGCTACGGCGTGTTCTTTGAATAGCTCGGTGAATGTAGGAACGGGGATATCGAAGGAGTTATCGCCATAATGTTGTCGAAGGCGCTCAATTTCTGCAGGAGAGCTAAGGCCGCGTGATTGTTGAAAGGTCCCGATGAGTGGTTTGGGTTCCGCATCGAGCGCGTACGACAAAGGCGCGAATGTCTTCTTCTCAGGGTTGTAGAGGAAACGCCGTTTTTGGAAAAGGAACGAGATGTTCGGCTTTCCTCCAATATTGTCGCGCTTTAGTGGACAGATCTCCGCCGACCCTGCATTCGCCACGGGGATGACCTTGATCAGCTGGGCCGTTCGGATGTCTTTGGCTTTAGTCGTGGTAAAGAGTGACCTTAGGTCAACATTCCAGTGGGTAGTAAGCCAGATCAATGCCTGGATGGAGAAGATGCTTCCTGACCACACGAATGTCCATTCTGACGACTGTATGTGCTTCTCGTATCGCTCCGGGGAGAGGTAGAATGCGAAGAACGCTGGCCAGATGACAAGGAATGGCCAGACATAGGTGTGAAGCGAGAGAGGTAAGGGATTATGGAGGCTCGCAGACTTTATCTGCGAGTTGTCGACGAGAGGCATGGCTGCTGAAAAGAATACCGGTCGACGTCAGTTTTCGTGGACTGGCTTTACTCAAGAGATTATTAACGCCAAGACTCTTGGCAGCTCACGGAGCATTGAGATCACACTAACCCCGAAGCATCACCGAGCATTTTTTAAAGCTTCGTCATGCTAAACGCATACAATTGGTTTAGGGTTACGCGTCTTTTAGAATTCCTTAAGAGCCTAAAAAGAATATATGTTCTATAGTAGTGACCTAATAAATTACTTCTTATACTTTTATCTTATCTAGCTAGCCTAAGGTATTGTAAGGGATATTTTATCCCTTACTTGGGCTTATAGCCCTCCTTCCCTTGTCGGTTTGTCTCTATACGTGGCTATTGCTATACTCTTTACCATATCGTCCTCTTCTATCGACTCTCCTATCCCTTAACACGTCAGTTCGCATCCATCTGTTATCGATAAGGACTAGCCAATTAAATTAACTGAATCGAATCGTCGTGCAGGAATATAAGGCTGGTGATATCTATGCAATCTCATATAAAACGATCTATATAGCTTATTCTTTGGAGTTTAGTCGCTCAATATAAGGTAATTAACACTCGTCCTTTCTGCAGGACGGAATCTGACATATTTTACACCCAAAATGGGTCCCCGGCGCTCGCTGGAGTTTTGGTGTTCCGTGCACGGACCAGATTCTAGATGGACGCTGACGTGTTAAGGGATAACTTATGCTCGGCTTGCCTGCTCCCTATTATATACCTAGGTAATATGCCTTATAAGTATAGTTAAATAACTATTTTTTAAAGGTATTAAAAGCTTATATAAAGTAAATCTTATATTATAATGGAAAGACTAATTGCTCCTCGCGTTATTCTCTCTTAGATTCTACTATATATACGGCCTTATAGGCGTTTATAACTAACTTATATAACAAAGCCTTATAGGAAATACTATGGTAGACTTATTAATGGGTTAGGTGTATAGGTAAATAAGAAGTTAACAACATAAATATAACTAGTAGAGTGGTTACCTAATAGATTAACTCTAATTATATTCTAAGATTTACTATAAGAAGATATAAGGGCGCAAAGAGGCTTTGGGGAAGATTTAAAGGAACAATATAAATTCTATCTAAATCTATGGGTATATAGCTCTTGCAGAGTACAAGACATTGCGTAAAGAAGAGAAAGGAATATAGGAAACTTATAACTAAATATTTGGGGTCTTGGCAGCAAACGCATAGGCATAAGCCCACATGGATTTTAATAAGTTTTAACCAAATTCCATTATGTTAGTGGAATTTGGTGGAATTTAATTAAGTTAGTAGAACTTAGTGGAAAATGGTAGATTACGGCAGATAATTATGGATAGTTGTAGATAGTTGCAGACAGTTATAGACAATTATAAATAGTTACAAATAGTTTTATATAGTTATCTGTTAAGTGTTTTACCAAGACATTCCTACTATAACTAGGCTAGTCCTGTTACAGTATACACCCTTTTTAACCAAAGGTCTAAAACAATTTAACTTAGTTAAGAATTTATAACTTATTGCGTTATAAGCGTCGTAACGTATTTTAAGTTCTTTTTAATTTTAAGTTTCCTGCTATTATGTTTTATATCTTTATATTAGGTGGCAGTTGTTTACCTTTATATTGTGTCTATCTAGCTAGAGTAGGCCGCGAAGGATAGTCCTTATAGAACTCTTTTACTAAGGTAGGCGCGTTAGCCTTAATCTGGTTATAGGTTTCCTAGGTTTATGTTTTATATCCTTCCCACTTAATAAAAAGTTTAAATTATTTAGATTGTGGTTTCCATTGCATATTATTAATTAAGTTAATAAAGTAAGAACTGTTACTGTTGTTAACAATTATAGGAGGTAGCAGTGGCACTTTATAAGTTATAGGATTATCTTTTAAAGGTTGTAATAAGCTTATGTAAAACATTAGGTGTATTTTTATCTTAGTTAGCAGTTTAAGCTTATAGGCGTATAGGCTTAGTTTCTTCTTAATTTAGTATAGGCCTATAAACTTCCAATTAAGTTTCTTTAAGGGCCATTAAGTCTTTAGGTTTTGTGTATTTAGGTAGGCCATATTACCTTCCTTAAAGTCCCATATGGGAGCTCATCCTTTATTTACATGCCATTCCTATAACGTTTAAGCGTATATTAATTCACTTTATAATAGTTCCATTAACTGCTTTATTTAATTAGCGAAGTTATACGCATTAATTAACTAAATCCGTTTAATCATGGGTCCTATTATGTTAATTTTAGGTTATAGTTTAAATCTAAGTTAAAGGTCTTGTCTGTAGGTTGCGTAGAATGGCATTATGCCTATTAATACGTTTATTATATTATTTGTGGTAAACTCAGCTAAAGGCAGCTATTTTTCCTAGTTGTCTTGTAGGTAGGAGCAGTACATTTATAAGTATTATTCTATAATCGCGTTCGCGATTTTGGTTTAGCCATTTGTCTCTAAATAAAATGCAGTTAAGAGTTGTATTTAAATACTTAATTATTTATATAAAGCTTGCCAGAAGTCTAAAACAAACTGGCTTCTATAGTTAGATATTATTGTAATAGGAAGTCCATATAGTTTAAAGATGTGCTTAATAAAACATTCAGCTACTAATATTGCATTAATTAAGTCTATAGGAATCATATATTGCATTTTTATAAGATAGTTAACTACTACTATAACGTTTGTAAACCCGTTACTGCTAGGCAAGTTGACTATAAAGTCAATTAAGATGTCACGCTATCTTTGTATTGGAACTGGTAGCGGTTAAAGTACTCCTTGCTTCTTTATATAAGAGGTCTTTCCACGTACACACATTCTGCATGCTTGAACGTATTTTTATATATAGTTGTGTATTATAGGCTAGTAATATACTTGTTAAACGATCTTATAAGTCTTTATATAGCTAGGATATCCTACTATAGGGGAGTTGTATACAAATTTAAGTATCTTAAATTATAAAGGTTTGGAATTTGGAACTACTATCTTCTATTAATAGTACAATTAATTATTTTAGATTTCGCATTTGGCGAGTGTAATATCCTTATACTATTGTTTTCCTATTTAAATCGCTTTTATTACATTAATTATCTATGCGTTATTTTTATATTTGTATTCTATTAGCTTATTAATTTCCATTTCCCATTTATTAATTTCTGATTTATTTCTTTTAAGTTCCGTGTTTAGGAATATAGGGTGTAGTTTTTTAAAGCGTTTAGGGGGTAGTAAAATCCATAATTAATTTGTAATCTATTTGTCTAAAGTGTTTGTAGGTAAGTCTTGTAATTATTGTATTAATGTATTAGGCTTCTAATTAAGTTTACCCGGTTAGTATATAATCTTAAAATTAAATTGTAAGAGGTATTCGGCCTAATAAATTTGGCGCTGTGTTAATTGCTTTATAGTTATAAAGTACTATAGGTTCTTATGGTCTATTAATACGCGTATTAGGAATAACAATCCTTTAAGCTTAGGGCGCCACTGTTTAAAACATCTAATAATTGCAAGTAGTTCTTTGTTATATATTTTATAGTTTAATTTAGTAGGGGCAAGCTTTTGGGAAAGAAAGGCTACTAGGCGCAGCTTACCGTTCTTATTGTATTGCGATAACACTCCCCCTAGGGCATAATTAGACAAGTCTGTTTTAACAATACATTTAAGGTTAGAGTTAAAGTGGGCAAGAATTAGAGCAGTTATAAAACGTTGTTTTAAGTTATTAAAAGCTTATTTATATCTAGCAGTCCATTTAAAATTTATATTCTTCCTTGTTAGGTTTACTAACAGTTAGGCAATTTTTAAGAACTAATTAATAAATTAATAATAGAAATTTGCGAATCCTAGAAATCCTTAAATATCTTATATATTACTAGGGCTTTCCTAGTTTATAATTATAGCAACCTTCTTAGGGTCCATTTTAATTCCGTTATAGGATATAATTAGGCCTAAGTATATAACTTTAGATGCGTGGAACTTGTATTTCTTAATATTATATTGCAAACCCGCATCTTGTAGGCGTTTAAGGACTATTTAGATGTGCTTCTGGTGTTTAGAAAGCGAAGATAAGTAGATTAAGATATTGTTAATATACGCAGTGACAAATATATTAAGGAATTCTTAAAGCGTATTGTTAATGTATTACTAAAACGTACTAGGACCATTCTTTACACCAAATAGCATTACTAGGTATTTAAAGAGTCCCCATTATATACAAAAAGCTATATACTTTTTATCCCCTTTACAGACACGGATTCGGTTAAAGGCAGCAACTATATTAAGCTTTGTAAAGTACTGTGCCTTTAATAAGCAGTTAAGCGTTTCTTAAATTAAGGGAATAGGATATTGGTTTTAAATTACAATTGCGTTTAAAGCTTAATAATTAACATAGAATCTTAAGCCTCCTCCTGGCTTTTTAATAAATAGTATGGGTAAGATAAATGGAGAGTAACTAGGGTAAATAAATCCTTTTTCTAGATGCTTATTAAGGTACTATTACATTATAAGCAGTTCTTCTTATAACATACCGTATAGCAGACTGAACTTTAGTGTTATACTAGGTTTAAATTCTATCTTAAAGTTGTGTGCATCCTAATATAGGGGTAGTTAGTTTATAAATCTTTTCTTAAACTTATTAATTAGATTATAGTACTCTTTAGGCATAAGAGGTTAAGGGTTAATATATTACTTTGGTTCTAGTGCTTTTTTAATGTCTTCTATAGTTACAGTAAAGATTTTATAGTCTTGTTTTTATGCTAATAAAATAAAAGGTGCGGCTTGTATTATATAAATTTTAAGAGGTTTTAGCATAATATCTTTACATTCTTTACTATAATTAGCAGTTATAACCTTATTATTTTAGCTTAGGGTCTATAGCAGGGGCAGTTTATATTATATTAAATTTAAATAATCTTATATATGTTTGTAGGGTAGGTAGTGTTTTAAGCAATAGCTTTAGCAGTAGGTTGTACAGAACTTTAGTATTTCTTTAACCCAGCTAATTAAAGGGTTATATTATTTTAGCTATCTATGTCTAAGTATTACCTTATAATGCTTTAGGGGTATCATAAATAAGGAAATATATTTAAGGTATTTGTCTATCTACATCTTTATAAAAGCGTAGTATATTAGTTTGCTATGTATTAAGGGCTTGCCATTAAAGCCTTGTAAGCCTTAGGGCTTATTAAGTTTCTTTAAATTTAGGCGTTAAGTTTTTGTGTAGTTTATGTTAATAAAGCCCATACTAGTAGCTCCGCTGTCTATTAGTATTTATACCTTCTTTCATTTTCTAAGTGTTTGAGTTTCGCTAAGTATATTAAGGGAGTTATATTGTATATTAGCGCTAAAAGAGCCTAGATACTTATGCTCTTTCACTTCTTATCCTAAGGCGCAACTTGGCCCTAGGATAATTCATTTTCCAAGTTAACTAAAGGTAAGATGCTTTATAACAACTAGGTATAATTTATAAAATAAGTATAAGTTAAGGAATAAGTATAGCTTGAAGAATGAGTGCAATTTAATGTCTGGGAGGAACTATGGCGGACCTTTTTAAAAGGGTAAGTGTCGGAATGTTAGTTATATAACGTGGTTACAGGACCACAAAGCGAGACTAGCTAATCTGACCTTGGAGCAAACCCCTATTTCTAGACATTAATAATTAACTACTAACTTTAACACCGCATATGTACCACTATAAGTGATATTTATGCACGTTAATAATGCGAGTGTACTGATACTGATTAGTAGACATACAGATTAGGAAATACGCAATAAGCTAGAGCTTAAGAACCGTACTAGAAACAGTACACGGATTACCTAGCCTTGTCTATTTCAGTTAAAAGAGAAAGCTATATTACCCTTAAAGCTTAAGACCACGTATTAGCTTAACTGCTAACGCATTAGATTATCTAGAGAATTATATCTTTACTTAGAGAAGATTACAACTTCCCTTAAGCTTAAGAGAATTTATACTAGCTTTACAGCTAATACAACAGATCACTAAGAGAATAGCAATCTTGCTAAAAACACTTTATAGGCCTAACAGCTATAGAGCACGTACACACCCTCACCTTAACACCTTTACCTCAACACCCTTACTTTAACACCCTTACCTCAATACCCTTACCTTAACATCCTTAACCCTAACCCCAACCTCAACCTTAAACCATAACACGACAATATAGAAATTAATTAGAAGGAGAGAATTGCTAAGTACGGCAACAGAATTAACTTGGAGACGGCTATAAATAATAATCTAATAGAGTATATAAAGACTAAGATGCACTTATACACATAATCTAACCTTATAAACTATTTATTATGGATAGTGTTTTAGAAAGACTTTAAGGACTTTACGCCAGAGCTCTTTATATAAGTATAATCCAATACTAGAATGGGAATCTATAAATACCTAGTTAAGAGAGGAGTATATGTTGTTAAGTAAGATAAGAGATACTCCCTTAGCAAGGTGCTAACAGACGTCGCTAATAAAGAAGAGTTTTATAAATGGACAGATAAGGAGCTTATCACGGCCCTTATAGAGGTAAAACTAATAATCACAACAACTCTGCAAGACTAACTTAATTCAACCTTAGACAAGCTTGCTATATCTCCAGCCCCACTATTAGCTACACCACTAACTCCACAAGCTATTCCAGCTGCTGTACCACCAGCTACTCCGGTTACTGCACCGCCAGCTACTCCAATTGCTACCCCCGCTACCCCTACTACCCCTCCCAGTCCTTAATCCTCCAATTACAACCAAATCCACGCTCTTATCGACCAACTGCTATGGCCAAGAGAGCAGCAACCACAGCAGCTATAGTAGCCGCAGCAACCGCAGCAGCCACACATATATATACCACCTAAACCAGCTGTGCCTAGTGTAGAGTAAGGACCTAGATAAGGACCTAGATATAGCAAAGAGGTGGCCATAATTATAAAGATCTATATAGATGACCAAAAGTACGATGGAGTTAGTGACAGCTTTAACTTTAAGTTAACTATCTTCTATAACATCTGCAAGAGATCTGGCTTGCCACCAGAAGGCTACACAGTAGCATTCCCTAGCATGCTAAAAGGGCTTGCTTAGGACCACTACTACAACAGTAACCTTAAGTTAAGACCTTTTACTAAAGCCTATAACTATATACAACAGTTCTTTAAAGGGCTAGAATACTACCGCAAGAACCTTATAGAGTAGAATAGTATAACCCTCTAAGGAGTTATAGACAAGAACCCTAACAAGTTAATTTATTAGAACTTCCAACTACTTATAGACAAGCTACTAAAGTAACGTCATAGACTACACCCAGACTTCTATATAAACCACATTCTTATAAATAAGTTAGTTACTACTTGTCAAGGAGTACTAGCATGCTATATTACTATCTCTAACCCTTTAGAAGACCTTTCTTAGTTAATTAATAAGCTACAATCCTCTATTATTGTATAGGAAAAAGAACACCCCCTACAGGCCTTAATAAGATCATCTTACTAAGCCTTTTTTACGGATTAACGCTACTACTAAAATGACCAGAATTGAGACCAAAACACCAATTGCTACGGCAGCAATCGCCCCTATAGGACTAACGGCAGACTAAAGGCCAAGTGCTACATCTATAAAAAGGAGGACTGCCATTTATGGAAACATATAGAGGAGGAGTGTAATCGGTCCAGAGACGACTATAAGAGACGTTTTATTGATATCAAGGGCCGCAATAAGGGCAACTTTAATAACTACTTTAAGCAATACGTCGCTGCTTGCGAAAGAGATAAAGATAATAACTTAGACTTTAAAGCCTATATACACAACACTAACGGCTCTAGGAGCGATGCCAGAGAACCTAATAATAGTTCTGCCTATATCACCACCTTTAGAACACTTACTATAGAGGAAGCAACCTCTATAAGCGTAGAGCTAGCTAATAAGGCTTATATACACCTGCTTACGGCTTTAGAACTCACTACGGAGTCTACCACAGAACCTTACACAGAGACCGACCTATTTGCCTATAGTACGGCCACAACCACAGCGCCACAATATACCTTAACGGTCTTTATGGGAATCATAATCAATACAGGTGCTTCGCGTAAGTCTACAGCTGGCTACAGCCAATTCCAAGCCCTACAGGCCGTAGACAAGTCTATAAGTCTTAATATATTAACCAAGGGCCAAGTAACTGTCCAATTTGGGATCAGAGCCTCTACGTCTATTAGAACTATAGATGTTAATAGCCCTATAGGAAAGGTATAATTCTATATCATTAAAGCAGATACTTCTTTCCTACTTTACTTAGCAGATATAGATAAACTCTATATTAAATATAATAACCTAAAGGACGTCATCATCACTTGCACTAAAAAGGTGCCAGTAGTTAGACAATTTAGCCACCCGTTTCTTATATGGAGCTCCTCCTTACAGTTTTATTTGGTTAAGTCTTTTAATGCAAACCCTTGCTACTTAACTAATGTAGAGCTATAACGTCTACACCATTAATTTAGTCACCTGTTAGTTAATAGACTACAAAAGCTTCTTAATAAGACTGGCCACGGCTATAATACTAATAGATCTGCTATTAAAGAGCTAACTAGACTCTGCTACTACTGCCAGAAGTTTAGCAGATCTCTAAGTAGATTTTGCTTTACCTTATAAGACAACATTAATTTTAATTACAATATTATCGTTAACATTATATATATTAGCGGCTCCCCTTTACTATACGTAGTTAATAAAGCAACTTAATTTTAAGCTGGCAGATGGCTATAAGATATCAGTACTAAGCACACTTAGGATGTTCTATAAATGTGCTAGATTAACAGCTATTTAGGACCACCAGACTTAATTACTATAGACGCTAGGAAGAACTTTATTAATAAGGAGTTTAAGCACTATACTGCTACTATAGGAGTAACTATAAAGTCAGTTTTAGTTAAATTACATAACTCCATTGGAATAGTAGAGCGCTACCACGGTCCACTACGATGAGCCTACCAAATCATTATAACTAAAATCCCTAAAATCAGCAAGGAGATAGCCCTACAAATGGCTCTTAAAGCCATTAATAACACGGCTAACCTAGAAGACCTAGTCCCTACACTCCTAGTCTTTAGAGCCTACCCACAAATAGTTGAATTGGACGCGCTATTACCTTCAGTTACATAGCGAGCTACGGCCATTAAGAAAGCAATAGTGGAAATCTAGAAGTTATAAGCTAAATAATAGATTACCAACACTCTTAATACGCAAAATAGATAATAAACTGACGCTATTTACGGCCTCTTACCTAGTTTACCTGTCTTAGTTTAGAGAGAAGGCAACACTAGCTAAAGCAGTTATTGGGACGGGCCATATATGCTGCTTGCCGTTAATAGTAAGACCTGCACCGTGAAGCTACCAAATGGGCCTATAACCTTCCGCTCTATAATTGTGAAACCTTACCTACTAAACCTATAATACTTAGTTAAACTATAAGAGTCTGTTAAACCAGCTAAACCTTAATTATTACCTAAAGCTAAACTATAGCTACCGCCAAAGTAAGGTAGAGGTCGCCCCTATAAATACCTATTACTTATAGCTGTTACAGACATAGCTGTTACGGACGCTATAATAGATATAGGCGCTCTTATAGGTAATATTATAGATACAGCCAATATTGCTATCTACTTACAGGACGATAATACCGCAGATATAGCTAATACTACTACTTACTTATAGAACAACAGTAACACCTAGTTCAGCGCTTTATAGCAAAAGGAGGTCATAGGCCTACTTAAGAAAGGCATTTTTAAGATCATTAAGCTACACAATATACCAAAGGGGGTCAGACTCTTTAATTCACAGTTTATTAATAAGATTAAGAATAAGGGAACTAACAAAGCCTTTAAGAAATCACAACTTATTATATAGGCCTATAATAATTTGGAGAAAGAGCTAGTCCTTACTTAGTTACTAACAATTTAACAAGTTAGCCAGCAGCTAATTCTCTATATCGCTGCTATACTACCGCAAACATAACTCTACCTCTAAGACATCTTATAAGTCTATATCTAGTCTACTACAAACCTAAACCGCGAGTTCTATATATAACTACTATATAAGCTAAACAAACAATTAGGAATTAATAAGGACTCTGTTCTAAAGGTTATAAAGCCACTTTATAGAGTGCCTAAAGCTAAAAACCACTAGTTTAAGACCTACTATTTATACTATGTTAATTAACTATAAATGGACCAGTCCATATATAACCCTTGCTTGCTTTACAGCAATAAACCTTTTAAAATCATTGGCCTATAGACTAATAATATGCTGTTCCTTATAGATAACACCTTTATAGAGGCTGAACAAAGCAAACTATATAAGACTAAATTTATAGCTAAGGAGCGAGAGCAACTAACCACTAATACACCAATTAAGTTTAATGGAGGACTTATTTAATTGGCATAAGATAGGAATATCACACTGACGCAAAAGCGCTAGTGTAAGAACCTTAGTGTAATCAACACTACGCTGGCAGACAGTACTAGCTCTAGAGGAGTTACGCGTGGCCTGCTTACGCCAAAGAACTAGTATATTACTTAACGCGCCAGAGGAGCCTATATTGCCTTAGTCTATTAGCTAGAGACTTTATTTAATTTATTTATTACTACCTAAGTAATTAATCCCAAGGAGGTAGACGCAAAGGAGTTAAATAAGCACCTAAGTTGGCAGATTCAGAACTCATATAGAGGTCTTAAGTTTATTAAATTAGAGGCCAAGACCCTATAGCTCTTAGTCTTTACAGACACTTCCTTTACTAATAACAAGGACCTCTCTTCATAAATTGGCTATATTATTATACTAGCTAACGCAACTAAGAAGGCTAATATCATCTATTGGAGCTTAATTAAGTATAAAAGGGTCACCAGAAGCGTTCTGGCTTCTAAACTCTATAGAATAGCTCACAGCTTTAATATCGCCGTTGCCATTAAGTCTATAGTAGACAAGGTCCTACAGATCAACCTCCTACTTATACTTTACACCAATTCTAAATTGCTATATAACTATCTTATACAACTTAAAACCACACAAGAAAAGCAATTAATAATTAATATAATATGCCTATAATAAGCCTACAAACATCAGCAGATTACGGAGGCTAAATAGATTAATAGTAAAGCTAACCCTATGGACGCAATGACTAAGGGGAAGCCTTGCGTCGCCCTATAGTAACTTATTAACACAAACCAAGTCAATATATAGGCTGTAGGTTAGGTAGAGCGTAAAGAGCAATAAAAGGTGGTTTATAGGTTGTAATGGTGCTAAGGTACGCCACCAGCCATATTCTATAGACCCTAAATTTAACCAGCTAATTAGGATTTTCCATACCTGGCATAAAAAATCGCTATTAGCTCACTTACCACTAGCGCCTTGGCGGCCCTTGCAATATATTAACCTACTACCCCTAACAATCCTTCTCCTTCTTTTCCTTAGCTTAGTATCCCTATAATATAGTATTCTACAAGCTTTAGTTTAGAGGTATTAGTATAAGCCATAACACTGATTATGTAATTACGGACCTATAAGAGGAGCATAGAAACTATTACGTATTAATTAGATCTTTAGCTATTATATATATGCTATAAATAGTCTAAAAATAGACTTAGCTTTAGAGTATAGATTAGCCTTCTTCTTAGAGTTGCTTTAGTGTCGGAATGTTAGTTATATAACGTAGTTACAGGACCACAAAGCAAGACTAGCTAATCTGACCTTAGAGCAAACCCCTATTTCTAAACATCAACAATTAACTACCAACTTCAACACCGCATACGTACCACTACAAGTGATATTCGTGCACATTAATAATGCAAGTGTACCAACAGTAAGTTTGGCAATTCCTTTAAATATATCCTTTTTTACTACATCTAAAGCATTCTCCATTTATGGCTTAAGTTCTTTATTTATTGGTTCCTAAGGGTGCATAAGATTAAGTGGTATTAAGGTCCATAGGGTTATATATAGGACTTTTTGGGTTTGGAGAGGGATCGCGTTTTGGGGTATATGTTAGTTTTATAGAGTTTTAAATATAAGGCGTGGTCGGCTTTAGAGAATAAGTCTGTTTATTGTATTAAAGGTCCTTATTAATTTATTAACACATTATAGTGAATTTGGGCAGGTCTTTTGGCAGTTCCCTGCCTACTAACTGGGCTCTAATCTTATCTAAAATAGCTTATTAAAGAGCAGCAACTTTAGCGGCTTTATTCTAATCCAGTTTACTAATAAGGCCTAAAAATTCTAAAAAGAAGCTGGTAAATTCTTGGTTCCGTTATTATAGGGTTTTAAGTTTAGTAATAGCTGTGTATTCGCGGCTGGCGTTATTATACGTTTATTTTAGTAGGGAGATAAAGATTTTAAAATTAATAAAGGTGCTGTTATAGAAGAATAGATCTATAGTTTATACAGCGTCCTTGCTTAAACAAGACATTCTATAGCTAATTTTGCTAGCTTTGGTGGGGTATTAGTTATAGTTTATTAAGAGTTTAAGATGGAGCTTGGTTATAAAGGGATATAGATTATTTTAGTTTCTATTAAACATTAGAGGATTAGGGAGCTTTTTAGATTTTATAATAGGTATTTAGTTTGTTATATATATGGGTTAAGCTACTATTACTAGTTCTATTTTCTTATTTAACGGGCTAGGTTTAGATACTATTATATTAATCTTATTTATAGGTATTATTATTAGGGTCTGTAATATAGGTGCCTTAATATTACGGAGTTCTTTATAGAGCGCTTCTATTAATTACTAGTGTTAGGCTTTTAGTGCAGCCCGCTACTAAGCTAAGGCTTCTATAAAGGACTATTACATTATAGTTAACTATTCCCTAACTAGGGTTATAATACTTATGGTTATTAAAAGGGATTTGGGTTTATTTACCATTTTAATAGTGGTTGTTTTAATGCAATATAATATAAGGGCGCAAAGAGGCTTTAGGGAAGATTTAAAGAAACAATATAAATTCTATCTAAATCTATGGGTATATAGCTCTTGTAGAGTATAAGATGTTATATAAAAAAGAGAAAGGAATATAGGAAACTTATAACTAAATATTTGGGGTCTTAGCAGTAAACGCGTGGGTATAAACCCATGTAGATTTTAACAAGTTTTAACTAAATTCCATTATGTTAGTAGAATTTGGTGGAATTTAATTAAGTTAGCAGAACTTAGTAGAAAATGGTGGATTATAGCGGATAATTATAGACAGTTATAGATAGTTGTAGACAGTTGCAGACAATTATAAATAGTTATAAACAGTTTTATATAGTTATCTGTTAAATGTTTCACCAAGACATTCCTACTGTAACTGGGCTAGTCCCGTTATAGAAGAGAACTATCTAAGGTAGGGACTGGGGTCCTTTAAATATATAACCACACTTTTAAGAAATTCCTCTTATATATAAGGTATGTAAGGTATATAAGGTATATAATAAACCTTATAGATTTTATAAAGCTTATAGAGCTTATTATATAACCTTACTTACTATTTCTTGTTATATAGTTCTATTGACTTTATACTCAACTATGCTTTTATTAACTATCTAGCTAATTCCAACTCCTCTCTAAGTAGTTATAATATTATACTTATAGGGTCCGTAATACCATCCCCCTTCTCTTTATTTTTGTTATTAGAGATTTCTATTATCTCTAAGTCGTTTACTAGAGGTATAATATCCCCTTTATTAATTTGATTTTCTTAGTTGCTTATTATACCTAAAGTAACTCCTTCCTCCTCTGCCTAACAATATGCTCATACTATTGCTGCAACATTATTGCTTAGTAAGGTAATACGATCTCTATATCCTTGCTATATAAATAAAGGTTAGTCTATATTATAACCGCGGCTCCCTCTAGTTGCCGACCTTCTTTTTCTTTTTATTTAGAGTATATAAAATTAAATATACGGTCGTCCTATAACGTTCGCTCTATTTTTAATGCTAAGTATACGCGTTCTATTATTCTAAATAATCGTCGTATTTCTTTACTAATTGCCCTTAGGGTCCTGGGTTTAATCCACTGCTATAAGACTTAATAGCGAGCTCTTAAGCGCCCTAAATAAATTATATCGATTATAAGAGGCTAAGTAAGAGACCGCGGCTGCTTAATAGTGTGCCCTTAAGGCTTATTTGTCCGCCTCTATCCATATTCTTTATTTTAAAAAGTATTATAAAAAGGTCTGTTTTAAGAAGTAGAAACTTATAAAATAAGGTTTATAGGAACTTAGTAACAAAAAAAAAGGATTATTCTCTATTTAAGAGGGAAACAACTCTAAATAGTTTAGTAGCTGCTCCTCTTAAATTACCCTATAAGGTAAGGATGTGGATAGGGAGCTTAATAATGGAATAATAGGGTATATTATATAGACAGACAAATCCTTAAGGGAGAAGGAGAAGTCTAAGGTGCGAGGTAAGGAAGGGGTTTCCCTAGGCACGTGTAGCGTACATACCTTAGGCGAGTTGTATGCGAGTTACCTGTGCCTTATAGCTATATACAATCTGCTTAGGTTTTACCTAACAATGCCCCCCCCTTTTATAACAAAGCCTTATAGGAAATGCCACGGTAGACTTGTTATTAGGCTAGGTTGTATAGGTAAACAGGAAGTCAATAATATAATAAATAGATAATAACTAGTAGAGTAGTTACCCAATAGATTAACTCTAATTATATTCTAAGATTCACTACAAGGAGAGAAATATCTAGGTAGGGACTATAGTCCTTTAAATACACGTCTATACTCTTAAGAAATCCCCCTTATATATAATATATGTATTATATGTGTTATATATAGGCGCACCTCGCGTATACTATATATACTACATATAACGTTATATAACCTTAGCTACTATTCCTTATTACATAGTTCAACCGGTTCCATTCTAGACTGTGCCCTTATTAACCAACTAGCTTCTTCTAACTCTTCTCCAAGTAGTTATAGTATTGTATTTAAAGCGTCTATAACACCATCTCCCTCCTCTTTATCTTTATCCTTAAAGATCTTTAATATCTCTAAGTTGTCTACTAGAGGTATAATATCCGCTTAATTAATTTGGTTAATATCTTTACTTATTATACCTAAAGCTCCTTCTTCTTTATAAGCATAACGCCATACTCGCACTATTGCTTCTATACTATCTCTTAGTAAGATAATACCATCTCTATATTCTTATTATGCAAAAGAGGGGTTAGTTTATATTACGCTGGCAAGTCCTTTATCTTAGCAACCCTCTTCTTATTTAGAGTGCACTAAAGCAAATATTTAATTATTCTATAACATTTGCTTAATCTCTAACACTAAGTATATGCATTCTATTACTCTTAATAGTTTTTAAGTTCCCTTATTAATTGCTGCTAGGGTCTTAGGTTTAATATACTACTATAAAACTTAATAATAAGCTCTTAGTAGCGTTAGCTAAACTTTATTATTCTTATAATACTAAGCAAGAGGCTGCCGCTGCTTAATAACGTGCTTTTAACTCTTATCTTGCTGCATCTACTTGGTTAATCTATCTTAAGAAGGTGTATAAGAAGGTGCATAAGAAGGTGCATTTTAAGGAGTGGAAACTTATAGAATAAGGTCTTTAGAAACTTAGTAATAAAAAAACGGACTTTCCTCTAATAAAGAGGGAAATAACTCTAAGTACCTTAGTAGCTGCTTCTCCTAGGTCCCCCTTAGGTAACTTATTCTTTAGCAATCCTTCTTTATTAATACTGCCTAACCCTTTTTCTTCTAATACTCCTATACCTTTCTTATAGCGTTTTTTTAAATTATCTAGTGTTTTCTAGGTAGTCTTATTATAGCCTATCTACTTAACCTTATACTATATTTTGTTATTAATATCCTTATAACTAATAATCTTTAAAACCTCCTATTTGTCCTCCTTTTAACCTCTATACATATCTACCTTATAGGCTAGTGGCTTATGTAATGGAACCTTATAGGAAATACTACGGTAGGCTTGTTAATGGGCTAGGTATGTAGATATCAAACAAAGTTAATAATGTAACAGTAACAAATAATAACTAGTGGAGTGGTTGCCCAACAGATTAACTCTAATTATATTCTGAGATTTACTATAAGGAAAGGAACTATCTAGGTAGGGACTGTGGTCCTTTAAATACACATCTATACTCCTAAGAAACTCTTTCTTATATATAAGATACGTGTTATATGTGTTATACATGGACGTATACTGCGTATACTGCGTACACCGCGTATACTACGTATACCGCATATAATATTATGTAACTTACTTACCAATCCTCGTTATATAGTTCCACCGGTTCTATCCTAGACTATACTTATATTAACTAACTAGCGTCTGCCAACTCTTCTCTAAGTAGTTATAATATTATACTTAAGCTGTCCGTAATACTATCTCCCTCCTCTTTATCTTTGTCCTTAAAGATTCCTAACATCTCTAAGTTGTCTACTAGAGGTGTAATGTCTGTTTAATTAATCTGGTTAATATCTTTACTTATTATACCTAAAGCTTCTTCTTCTTTACAGGCGCAGCGTTATACTTACACTGTTGCTTCCATACTATCGCTTAGTGAGATTATGTTATCTCCGTGTTCTTATTATGCGAAAAAGGGGTTGGTCTGTGTTGTGTTAGTAAGCCCTTTATTTTAGCAACCTTCCTTTTACTTAGAGTGCACTAAAGCAAACATTTGGTTGTCTTACGACGTTCGCTCAGTCTCTAACGCTAAGTGTGTGTGTCCTATTACTCTTAACAGTCTTTAAGTTCCCTAAGTAACTTATTATAGGGTCTTGTGTTTAATCTGCTGCTGCAAAGCTTAAGAGTGACCTAGCGGCCGCTTGTAACGAGCTTTATTATTCTTCTAAAGAAACGGCACTAGCTCTAGAGGCCTAATATTGTGCTTTTAAGTCTTAGCAAAGTGCCTTTGCTCGTTTAACCCGTCTTAAGAAGGTTCGTAAGAAGGTTTATTCTAAGGAGTAGAAGCTCGTGGAATAAGGTCTTTAGGAACTTGGTAATAAAAAAACGGAAGTTCCTCCTACAGTAAGGGAAACAACTCTAAATACCTTAGCAGGTGCTCCTCCTGAGTCCCCCTTAGGTAGTTTGTTCTTTAGTGACTTCTCTTTATTAATGCTTCCTAACCTGTTTTCTTTTAATACTCCTATACCTTTTTTATAGCGTTCTTTAAGTTACCTAGTGGCTCTTAGGTAGTCTTGTTGTAGCCTATCCACTTAACTTTATACTATGTTTTATTATTAACGTCCTTATAACTAATAATTCTTAAAACTTCCTATTCATCCTCTTCTTGACCTCTATACATATCTGCCTTATAAACTAGTGGTTTAATACTCCTGTATGCTGGCTCTAGTATTGCAATATGCTGTATAGGGTAAATTTTTATTTTCTCTAGTAAGTTAAGTTTGTATATAACTTCTAAGATTTTTGCCTTAACCTTAAATAGTCCTAGTCTAACATAGTCTAACTTTTTGCTTGGTCGTTAACTCTTAAAATTTTTATATAGTAGCTATACTTTATCCCCCTCCTTAAGATCTGGTCCCTTAGATCTCGTAACGTTATAGTACCTTTTCATCCTTTCTTATACTAGTTTTACTGTGCTTTTAAGATAATCGTGGAGATTTATTAACGTCTCCATTCTTTCTTTAGCTATGCTACTTGTTTTCTTTACTTAACATGGTAATAATGATATTCTTAGTTTATACCCATAATTCGCCTTAAAAGGTAACGTGCCTATTCCTTCCTATAGTGTAGCGTTATATATAAACTGTATAACTAGTAATAACAATACCTAATTATTTTGTGCGTAATTAATATAGTGCCTTAGATACTATTCTAGTGTCTAGTTTAGTCTTTTTATTTAACTATCTGTCTATAGGTAATACGCAGTTAATGTTGCTGCTTAAACCCCCTATTCCGCTAAGAATACCTCCTAAAACGCTGCTATGAATCTTGGATCCCTATCCGATATAATTTTTATTAGTGCTCCGTGTCTTACAAACACTTCTTTAATATAGATTCTAGCCATATCTTCTACTAATATTTCTTCTATGTATGCTATAAAATAACCCCACTTGGTTAACTTGTCTACTATTACTAAGATTATATTATAATCTTGTCCTATAATAGGATCTCTTAACTTTAGTAATTTAATAATAAAGTCCTATAATATAGTTTCCTATAGTCTTTCTGGTACTTTAATAGGTTATAGCCCTCCATACGGCTTATACCTTATTAGTTTATTCCTTTAGCAATCTAGACACTCTTTTATAACTTATCTTACTAATCCCCAGATTCCTTAAATAACGTACTTCTTTTAAAGTCTTAACCCTAAGCCCGTAGCTCTATTATGTCCCTATATTATTCCTTTATAAAACTCTTTTGCTACTACCCTTGGCATATATATAGCTTCTCGGTACTTGTACTACTCTAACTCTAGATCTTCTTTTTATACTTCTTGGATCCTTTATAACCACTCGCTCTCTAGCATCTTATAGGTTTAACTTTCCTCTCTAGTTACTACTAGCTTAGGATAATTATACCTAATTAATCTATCTTTGTCTTTGCGTAACATTGCTCCTAATGGCTTTTTATCACTTTATAACTCTACCCTTCTGCTAAGTGTATCTACTCTTGCGTTTTTAGTGCCCTTAGTATACTGAATTTTGAAATAGTACTTGGCAAGCATTTCCGCCTATCTAACCTATCTTTAATTTAGTTCCTTTGTTATTAGGAACCCTATTAGGTTCTTATAGTCCATCTTAACCACAAACGGTTTTTCTGTGCCTTATAAGAACGCTCTCCATTCCTTTAATACTATAACTATTCCTAACAACTCCTTGTTATAGATATTATAGTTTAACTCTAGTAGTGTTATTTTTCGACTGTAGTACGCTACTGGATACTATCCGTCTGGATGCTTCTATAGTAGGCACGCTCCTAATGTAAAGTCTAATGCATCTGTTTCTACTATCATATCTAGCTTTAGTTGGTAGATTTTAAGGATTAGACCTTAGGTGAACAACTCCTTAAGTTCTTTAAACAGTTTCTTTTGCTCCTTACCCCACGTCCATAGTTCCTCTTTTTTTGTAAGTCTTATAAATAGCTTAATACCCTTTAACCATTATGCTATAAACCTCCTATAGTAGTTGCAAAACCCTAGGAACAACCTTAACTGTGTAATGTTCTCTAGTTCTTGCTAACTTATTATAGCCTTAACCTTCTTTAAGTCCATGCTGATTCTTCCTAGTTCTATAATAAATCTAACAAAATTAGTCTTCTTGGTAGAGAACTCGCATTTCTTAATTGCTACTAGCATCTTTTCTTCTTATAGTCTCTTTAAGACCTATTTAACGTGTTCTCCGTGTTCTTCCTTACTTTCTAAGTAGATAATAATATCGTTAAGGTATGCCATAACAAACTCATTAAGGTATTCTCCTAATACACTATTAATTCTCTTCTAAAACGTTGCTGGTGCATTTATAAGCCCAAACTGTATTACTAACAGTTTATACAGTTCTTCCTTTGACCTAAAGGCTGCCTTCTATTTATTACCTTCCTTAATCCTGATTTAATGGTACGCCTACCTTAGATCTATCTTTATAAAGATCTTTATGTTACCTATCCTATCTTAGATTTCGCTAATTAAGGGTAAAGGATACCTGTCCTTCCTAGTAATGCTGTTTAATTATCTATAGTTAATGCATATCCTAAGTTTTCCGTTCTTCTTTAGGATAAACAATACTGGATATCCCGCTAATGACTGTGACAGTCTAATATATCCCTTTTATAAGTTTTTTTTGGATAAACTCTTTAAGTGCTACTAACTTGGTTTCTGTAAGCTTATAGATTAGAAAGAACTTTAGACTAGTTTCTAGTTCCAATTCTATTTTATAATCTTATGCTATATATTCTAATAGCTTCTTACTTTCTGGTGACCATAACTTTTTGCCATACTTATAGTATTGTTTTAGTATATAACTTAAGCCTTACTTAGTCTCTTTATACGTCGCTCCAATCTGGTACCATACCATCTTAGTTTGCTGTTATACTTTATATTGTTATATATCTTTAATATTAACCTAACCTATAACCCAATTAATCTTTAGATTATATTCCTATAACTAAGGCATTTCTAGTATTGCCTTATCCTTTCCTAACAGTAGGATATTAAAAGACATTTCCACTAGTCTTCCTTTGATGGTTAACTAAATAGGTCCTGTTTTAAGGTTAATAATGCCTTCTCTATAGGCTATTGGATCTCCTAAAATCGTTATAAGTAGATATAAGTGTTCCTTTTGTCTGTGTAGTAACCCTATCCTTTCTACTACTGCTAGTGATATATGGTTCCTTATTGCCCTACTGTCTACTAGTGCTTTAAACTACTAATCTTGCCACTTGGCTTGTAAATTTAGGTGTCATCCTATAATTCCCTTAAGGGTCTAAGGCTCTACCACTAGCTCCCTCTGGTTTTATAGGCCTCCCCTTTTCCTAACTGTTAGCTGTCTAACCTTAACTGTACTTGGTCCCTCTATAGCTAATACTTAGTTTATTTCTTTTCCTCTATATACTATAGATAAGTATTCTCTAGGCACTCCCACCACTATTATTTATCTAGGCACTCTTCTATAAGGAACCTTCTTAGTTAAAGTGTTAAGTCTCCTAACTCCTAAACTTTTACTAGGTGCCAACTATGCATATACTTAGCGTCTCTGTACCGCTTTTTATCTGTTATCTAATATATCCTAGTTGGATACTTTTAATACTTGTCCTTAGGTGTCCTATGCATATTGCACGTATTATCCACATATATAATCTATAATAATGTGTAATACGCTAGGTGTCTTAGATCTACTCTAGATTCGTCTTTATCCTAGAGTTTAAACTTTTCCTATATTAACCTAAACGTTGCCATATTGTTTGCTAGTACTAATACTTACATTGTCTCTCTCTAGTCTATAGCCTATTCCTCTAGGTTCTTTAACATTATAACTAACGCCCCTTTTATATAGCTTATCTGCTTCTTAGATATTGCTTAATCTGGTATAACTTTTTTATCTAGCCATATATAAAAGTCTTCCCACTTATTATTTCCTCTTTGCTTGTACCACTTTTAGTATAGCTTGGTGAGTGTATATAACCTATTTATAAGGAAGTATCTTTTTATTGCTGCATTATTACAACCTTTGGTATATCGTTCTACAAATCTAGTTGGAATCCCTAGATCCTCTTCTTATTCCAGTTTATCTAACTACTTAGCTCTTAGCGTTTCTACCCTTGGCCTGTTTATTGTTACGGCGCTGGTGGAAAACGGTGGATTATGGTAGACGTTATGGTAGATGTAGAGTCACGTGAGCCTACGTGACTTATGGATTGTATAAGACTTTGAGCAACGCTGCCCTTCTTCTCCTTTCCTTTCTCTAGCTTTGGATCCTTATTTATAAACAATCCAATTATACAGGCTTGCGCGACCCTCTTACCGTGCTTGTGCCTTAATTAACCAAGTTGCTAACATTATCTAAAGCTCATCACTACTCTTCTTTCCTAAGAAGGAACTTAAAAATATCTATAAGGCTATAAATAGGATAAGGACACAGAACAGGACCCTAAGGACATTACCAGGACCCTAAGAATAGGATAGACCCCTAAGAACTAAAAGAACATAAATAGAACGCGAAACCTAAGAATAGGATATGCATAAACTAGAACCCCTAGGAAATAAACAAACACCAGAAATTACCTAATACCCCTACCACTATGCCAAGAAATATAGCAGCTGGTAAAGCCGCTACAGGATCCACAAATACCTCCAATAGTAAAACAGTCGCTATCTTAACCCCCTAGGAAGAGCTCGCAGCAGCTAATGCTAAAATTAAACAGCTTTAAGAGCTGCTTAAAACCAGAAACACCCCTACACTTAGCAAGGAGTTATTAGACACCCAGAGACTTACTATGGTCCTTAAGGCCCTAGCCTAACGTACAGCCTTAGCATCGTTGTGGTCCGCAAAGGTTGCGGACCCCCTGTTGCTTACAGATGGAACTAACCCTATATTTAACAATTGGAAGCTTTAACTATAAGACAAGCTTAACGTTAATACGGACCACTTCCCTACTACCCAAGCTAAAATGGCCTATGTCTTCAGCCATACTAGCGGGGACGCATAGACGCATCTACGTCCGCAATATACCCAGGACTCAGCAGACCCCTTCCTCTCTGGAAAAAAGATAATTGACCACCTATCTTCTATTTATAAGGACCCCTATAAGATACAGAACGCCCGCCTTAACTATAAAGCCCTTAATATAAAAACAATAGAGACCTTCTTAGTTTTCTAGACCTACTTTCTAGACCTAGCTAGATAGGCTTAAATCCCCAAGGAAGATTTAATGCTAGACCTCTTTAACAAGCTTACCCTAGACCTATAGCGCGCCATGCTGCCAGTTTATACTACCATATAGATGCTAAAGGAACTTATAGACCAGTGCCTAGCTATTAACCAGGGCCTCTGCTAAATTAAGGTATATGCTAAGCAGTATAAGACTAAAAGCTCTGCTAACCAGAATACAAGTACTATAAGAATGGGCTATAGCGCCCTAGTAAGATCTGCAATCCCTACAGCACTAACTATACCACCTACTGTTAACCCAGCGGCTAGCTGTATAGCTAGCCCCGCGGTAGGTCTAGCGAATACTTAACCTATATATAACAACCCCTATAGATAGGCCCTTAGTAATTAAGGAGCCTACTTCTTATATAGCCAGAAAAACTACTTTATAAAGGACTGCCTAATAGCGGTAAAGATAAATAAGGTCCTGTTAATTTAGGAGGATGGCATAAAGTTAGAAAAAGAGGAACCCTAGAGTAAGACTCCTCTTTAGGATTAAAAGGAATTAATATGTCATATATTAATCTGGGTTAACTAGTTGGTAGAAAAAGCTATACTATCCCTTATACTTTATTCCGTAATAGATATTAAGTTTTAACCTCTACTTTAGCTAACTCTGGAGTAAATGCCTTTGCCTTAATAGACACATAGTATACTATAAAGCTGGCTAACTTTTTAAATGCACCCCTTAAAGAACTGCCTAAACTAATTCCTATTTATGGGTATAACGGATAAATAGGACTACCTATTATAACTATCTTGTGGATTTACCTCCGTGTAGACAGACAAAGGCAGTATAATATCCCCTTTCTTATTACGGACCTAGAAAGCCACAATATAATCTTAGGAAGAAAATGGCTAGCCTATCTAGACTTATAGCTTAATATATGGAGTAGACGGCTTATCTGGCCTAAAACTCTACCCCTAACACCTTCTTTTATAAAGGAAATTAGCATTATAATAGAAAACCTTATATGGCCATAGATAGACACCGTTTACTAGGCTAATACTATACATAGGGACCAGGCCTTTAAGAAAGATGTACAGCTTAATCCGTAATAGGTCTATATACTACGCCGCCCCTAGACTACTAATATTGCACTACCAACACTAGGGACCTAAGAAGCTAGTAATTAGCCAGATAAACTAGGCCCTATATAGCCGCAAAGAACAGTAAGGAATATTAGACACCGTACTAAATAAATAGACTAGAAAGATAACCTACGGAAAATAGAACAGGAGCTAAGGAGGGTTATAAGCCCTTAACCGCAAAATACGGGTTATAAAACGCCTGTAAAGAAACCTATAAACCTCCCACCAGTTAATATCTACTGTATTGGCGCCATAGGGTTCTACCAGAACTTAAAACGGCCTAATACTGTTGCCTTTACAACTAGCTTATATAAGATTAACCAGATAATTAAAGACAAGGAAGCCCTAGCCTATATCCAGCTTAGTGGGGAAAGTAAGCTTATAGATAAGGAGCTAGTAGAACAGAAACTACCCCACCAATACTAGGAATTTAAGGACGTATTCTCTAAGGCGGCCTCTAACATACTCTTGCCTTACTAACCATACAACTATAAGATTAAGATTAAGCTAAATAAAGAAAACACCCTTAGCTATAGCCCCCTCCATTAGCAGTCTACTAACAAACTATAAGCCACTAAACAGTACCTTGTTAACAACCTTAATAAGGGCTTTATTAAGCCTAGCCAAGTCCCCTTTACCACACCCATTCTCTTTATAAAAAAGCCTAATAGCAGACTCCGTTTCTGTATTAACTACTGTAAACTAAACTATATAACCCATAAAGACTAATATCTGCTGCCCTTACTTAAGGAAATACTAGCCCATATAAGTAAGGCTAAGATTTTTATAAAGCTCAATATCCATTAGGCCTTTTACCAAATTAGGATAAACCCTAGATCTAAGGATCTTACTATATTTTAGACCCTCTATAGATTGTATAAATATAAAGTACTACCTTTTAGACTAACTAATGGACCAGCTATATACCAGCAGTACATAAATAACATACTCTTTAACTACCTTAATAACTTCTACACAGCATACCTAGATAATATTATTATTTACTCTAAGGATAAACTGGAACATAAGGGACACGTCTATAAAGTCCTATAATAGCTCCGTAAAGCCGGTCTCCAGGCTAATATTAGAAAATTAGAGTTTAGTGTTAAATGTATAAAGTACCTAGGATTCATTATTAGTATAAATGGAATTAAGGTAGGCCTAGAAAAAACGGCTATAATTAATTAAAGGAAACCCCTAAGGACCGTAAAAGAAATACAGTTATTCTTAGGCTTCTGCAACTTCTACTAACGCTTTATTAAGAATTACAGCAGAATTACGCGGCCTCTAAGCCGCCTTACCAAAAAGACTTAACCTTTCTATTTTAATGCTGTGTGTAAATAGGCTTTTAACAAACTTAAGAAATGGCTAGTCTCTACTTTGCTACTGGCCCATTTTCACCTAGAATAGCCCTTAAGGCTAGAAACGGATGCTTCTAATAGTATAATAGCTGCTGTATATTCCCAGAAATAGCCAGATGGAGAATAGCACCCTATTATATACTATTTAAAAACTATAATAGATGCTAAGTTAAATTACTACATTCACAACAAAGAAATGCTGGCTATTATCTTTAGCTTTTAGCACTGGCGTGCGTAGCTAGAAGGGACCCCTAAACCTATTTAAGTAGTCTTAGATTATAAGGCCTTGGAATACTTTATAACAACTAAAGCCCTTATGGCCTGGCAGGTACGCTAGACAGACATCCTATTATAGTTTAACTTCCTAATTATATATAGGCTAGGCGTAATAAACTATATGGATGCTCTTATAAGGCGTAAACAGGACCTAGATAACCAGACGGCTATAAAGATTTTATTATAGACCCAGACACTACTACAACCAGAGCATCTTAACCCCTAGATATAGGCAGAACTAAATACAGATCCTTTAGACGCTAAGATATATCCCATCAACTCCACAGAACTTAACCTTATTAATAAACTGCTATAGGCAAACTATACAGCCCCTTTTCTATAGGAGTACCGCAAAAAGGTAAAGAATGCTACTAGCCCATGGTCCCTTAAAAATGGACTACTTAAGCACTAGGAATGGCTGGTAGTGGCAGAGGAACAGAATTTACAGACTTAGCTTATTACTGAAGTACATACTTAGGTCTCCACGGCCCACCCCAGAAAAAATAAGACCTATAGAATTATTAGCGACCGCTACTACTAGCCCGGAATGGTTATAGATATTAACCACTATATACAGAACTGCAACAACTGCCGTAGGTCTACAATTCCACAAGATAAAACCCCAGGGCTATTAAAGCCACTCCTGATACCAGAACGCCCCTGGCAGCATATCTCTATAGACTTTTATAAGTTACCTACAGACCGCGACGGATATAATATAGTTATAATTCTAGTTAACCGCTTTAGTAAGCGCCTGTTCTTAATCCCCTGTTATAAGAATATTAATGCTAAAGAGGCGGCCTAACTGTATATCCACTATATCTACCAAATTTACGGACTACTAGATACTATTATATCTAACCGCGGGCTGTAGTTTATATTAGCCTTCTAGAACAAGTTTACCTAGATCCTAGGTATTAGGCTAAAGCTCTCTATAATATACCACTCCAGATAGACGGTTAGATAGAGATTGTAAATTAATACTTAGACTAGAGACTCCGGCCCTTTATTAACTACTTTTAGGACAACTAGGGTAAACTGCTACCTATAATAGACTACGCCCAGGCAACCCTATCCTATAACTCTATGGGGTTTACACCTATTTAGCTAGAAATAGGATACTTACCCTATATAAGCTTTAACTAGGAGAGACTAGAAGGACCACAGACTGTGCGCAAAAAACTATCTTATAAGGAAGCACAGCAGTATACTAGATGCTTAGAAGAAGTATAGGCGGTAGTCTATAAGAACCTAGAGAAGGCCTAGAAATTAATGAAATAGCAGGCAAATAAGCACAGGCGCGAGCCTGACTTTACCGTAGGTAATAAGGTCTGGGTTATAATAAAGAACTAAAAGATAGAACGGCCTAGCTATAAGCTAGACTATAAGATGGTAGAACCATATAAGATCCTTAATAAAGAAGGCAACTTATACAAGGTTAAACTCCTAGACTTAATTAAAGTCCACCCTATTTTCTTACCAGATAAGCTATAGAAAGCTGTAAATAACCCACTACCTAGACAAAAGAATAAGCCTCTACTACTAATTTAAGTTAATAGCGACAACAAATGGGAAGTTAATGAAATACTAGCCTATAAACTAGTACAAGGAACGCTAAAATACTGTGTTTAATAGAAAGGTTACGACCTAGACCTAACCTAGTACCCTGCCTAGAACTTTATAGGTTACCCCCAGAAGCTTAAAGAGTTCTATAACCAATACCCTAATAAGCTAGGACCCCTAAAGTATCTAGACAAGTAGATAGAGTGCTGGTATAGCAAAGACAATAAGCTACCTGTTAAGCATATAGATAAGAACACCCTATAGATATATAAAGCCTAAGGGCAGGCTTTTTTAAAAGGGGGGGTAATGTTATAGCGCTGGTGGAAAATGGTGGATTATAGTAGACATTATGGTAGACGCAGAGTCACATAAGCCCACGTGACTCGCGGATTGTATAAGACTTCGAGCGACGCTGCCCTCTTCTCCTTTCCTTTCTCTAGCTTTGGATCCTCGTTTATAGACAATCCAATTGTACAGGCTTGCGCGACCCTCTTGCCGTGCTCGTGCCTCGATTGACCGAGTCGCTAACATTTATAACTTTTCATACTAGAGCTCTGTCCCTTATACGTCCTAGTATAGCTAACCTTTTATCTAGCTTTTGTTCTTACTATACAATAATTTGTTGCCTAAATTTATCTATGCTTTCTTTACGTTTTCGTCTTCTAAAAGGATCCTTAAAGTTATCTTACTTCTTAATCTCTATATTAACTGTTCAACCTTTAGGCTAAACACCGTGTTTACCTAGAACTACTATTATAGACCTTATTTGTTCTTTAAAATCTTGGTTCCCTGGGAACTGCCGTCCCAAGCTTATTTGTATGTTACTAAACTAAGCTGCTACCCTGCTCCATTAGTTTTCGTCCGTTATAGGTCCTTAGGTATATCTTATCTCACTTTAAGAATCTTAAGCGTCTTACATCTCTTTCTAAGAATCTTAAGCCTTTGGCCTTTTGCCTTTATTAAGTAGTAAGCTAGCACTAGCAGTCACCTGCTTGCTTAGTCTACTTTAGACATTACTCCTTCTATCTCGCGAAGTGATAGATGCCGTATCTAATGGTGTTATAATGCCCGTTACTAAACCGCGTTCTATGGTGGTCTTAGTTTCTGCTTCTATTACGTTATTAAGGTTTAAGTGCCCCCAGCTAGCCTTATATTCTTCCTTATCACTATTAATTAATAAGTACTCCAACTCTACTATTACTATTACTGATCTTTGTCTGCACATTACTATAATATCTTAATCCAGCTTATAGAGTTGATCTTGTTCTTTATCTAACTCTTTGGTTCCTTTAAGTCCTCTTAACTCTAGCTCTTGCGGCTAATAGCTTGCGCCGTACTTGGCGTTCTTATAAATTTAGTATACGTTATTGTAACAAAACGCGAAACTATTAATTAAACACTCTTTTATTCCTTGTAGCACACTGTCGTTCCTCTGCACGTATATATCGTCTGCTAGTCTAGTTCCCTTTACCGCATAGTTACTCTAACCACCTCTGTAGTCTCTAGCATAATGACCTTATTTCCCGCAATTTATGCAAGCTCCTAATTTGAACTATTACTCTTATTATAGAGTCCGCCTAAACGTCTTCTGCTACTAAGATCCCTAGTTTGGCCTCTGCTCTTTAGTCTTATAATTACTTAATTCTTAACCTCTAGGTTTCCATAGTTTATAACTCTGCGTCTGTCGCTGCGTGTTCTGCGCCTTATACAACTGTAAAACTCTATCTTGCCCCTTTTTAGCTTGTTCCCTCTAAAAGATTTTATTATCAATCTTTATTAACTAGCTAATTAACTCTCTTAGAGTTTCCGCATCTTCCATTAGGATAATCGCGTCCTGGACTTTAGCCTTAAGTCCTTGTTTATACTGTGCCATAAGCGCCTTATTATTCCACTTAACCTGCGTCGCAAACGTCTAAAACTGTATAGTGTACTCGATTGCTAAAGTACGTTATACTAAGTTCTATAGTTTTCTTTCTGCTATAGTTGCTGCCTCTAGGTCTCCAAATATCTGCGTTAGTCTCTCCGTAAACCCATTCCAACTACTAAACATAAACCGTATATCTTGGTTAGTAGTTATTATTCTATGGACCTAGATTTTAGTAAGGTAAGGTTTAAACCACTTAAGCGCTCTTCCCGTTAAGAACAGTTCTGCATACGCTACTTGGTCTATAGTTGTTACTAGCTTTACTCCTTCCTACATAACCTTAAAGTGCATTTATGTTAGAAACCCTTTAAGTTTTAACCTCTTACCTAAAAACCGCTTAATTAATAGTAGCTTAACCTTGGCTGCTCCGATGCCGTTAATCCTATCTTTAAGTACCTTGTTATTACCCTATAGCTAGTTAACTATTTCCTATAACTGTCTAACCGTAACTAGTTACAAATTAGTGTCCCTTATGCTAGTATCCCCACTGGTACCTAAGGTGGTTGCCGCTATCGGCGTTGACGTAACTGGTGCTTTTGGTGGCATATTGTCCGACTTGTTAATACTGTAACCATGGTAGTGAATGTATAATGAAACCTTGTAGGAAATACTACGGTAGGCTCGTTAATGGGCTAGGTATGTAGATATTAAATAAAGTCAATAATGTAACAGTAATAAATAATAACTAGTAGAGTGGTTGCCCAACAGATTAACTCCAATTATATTCTAAGATTCACTATAAGGAAAGGAACTATCTAGGTAGGGACTGTGGTCCTTTAAATACACATCCATACTCCTAAGAAACTCTCTCTTGTACGTAAGGTACGTGTTATACGTGTTATACATAAACGTATACCGCGTACACTGCGTACACCACGTATAATATTATATAACTCGCTTACTAATCCTTATTACATAGTTCTACCAGTTTCATCCTAGACTGTACTTGTATTAACCAACTAGCTTCTGCCAACTCTTCTCCAAGTAGTTATAACATTATACTTAAGCTGTCCGTAACAGCTTAATATTCCTATATATTAGCTCTAGTATTATAATATACTATATAGGGTAGATCTTTATTTTCTCTAGTAAATTAAGTCTATATATAACCTCTAAGATCTTTACTATAATTATAAATGGTCTTAATCTAACATAATCTAATTTCTTACTTAGTTATTAACTCTTAAAATTTTTATATAGTAGCTATACTTTATCCCCCCCCTTAAGATCTAGTTCCTTAGATCTCCTAGCATTATGGTACCTTTTTATCCTTACTTATACCAACTTTACTATTTCCTTAAGGTGATTATAAAGATTTATTAGATTCTCCATTCTTTCCTTAGCTATACTACTTATTTTCTTTACTTATTATAGTAATAATAATATTCTTGGTTTATATCTATAATTTGCCTTAAGGTAACATACATATCCCTTTCTATAGTGTTGCATTATATACAAACTATATAACTAGTAATAACAATACCTAATTATTCTATGTATAATTAATATAATGCCTTAAGTACTGCTCTAGCGATTAGTTTAGTCTCTCTATTTATCCATCTGTCTATAGATAATATGCTATTAATATTACTACTTAAATCCCTTATTTGGCTAAGAATACCTCCTAGAATACTGCTATAAATCTTAAATCTCTATCCAATATAACCTTTATTAGTGCTCTATGTCTTACAAACACTTCTTTAATATAGATTTTAGCTATATCTTCTGCTGATATTTCTTCTATATATACTACAAAGTAGCACCACTTAATTAACTTATCCACTATTACTAAAATTGCGTTATAATTTTATCTAGTAATAAGGTCTCTTAACCTTAGTTACTTTATAATAAAGTCCTATAATATAACCTTCTATAGTATTTCTGGTATCTTAATAGGTTATAGCCTTCTATACGGCTTATACCTTATTAGTTTATTCCTCTAATAATCTAGATATTCCTTTATAACTTATCTCACTAGTCCCTAGATTCCTTAAATAATATACTCCTCTTAAAGTCTTAATACTAAGCCTATAGCTCTACTGTATCCTTATATTATTCCTTTATAAAACTCTTTTACAAATTCTTTTATAACTGTCCTTAGTATATGTGACGGCTTGAACAAATGCCGCACGGCTCGAACAAATGCCTCTGAACCGAAGCTTAAACGAATGCAACGATGGGCTTGAACAAATGCTGTATTACGAAGATATCAAGGTGAGGAGCAAGAGAAGGTGGTGAGGCCACGTCTAAATACACAAGCCAAGCCCTAAGCAAACCCCTGACTAGGTGACGCGCCCCAGCGCCATCACAGTATATACATGGCTTCTTAATACTTATACTGCTCTAACTCTAACTCTAGATCCTTATCTTGTGCTTCTTGGATCTTTTATAACCACATACTCTCTGGTATCTTATAGGTCCTTTCTTCTCTTATTACTATAATCTTAGGATAATTATACCTAATTAATCTATCCTTATCTTTGAATAGCATTGCCCCTAATAGCATTTCTTTATTTTATAGGTCCGCCTTCCTACTAAGTGCGTCTACTCTTACATTTTTAGTGCCTTTAATGTGCTAAATTTTAAAATAATACTCTATAAGCATCTCTGCCTATCTAACCTATCTTTAGTTTAGTTCCTTTATTATTAGGAATCCCGTTAGGTTCTTATGGTCTATTTTAACCATAAATGGTCTCTTTATACCTTGCAAGAATGCTCTCTATTCCCTAAGTGCTGTAACTATACCTAGCAACTCCTTATTATAAATATTATAGTTTAGTTCTACAGGTGTCATTTTTTAACTATAATACGCTATTAGGTACTACCCATTTTAGTATCTCTATAGCAAATATGCTCCTAGTGCGAAGTCTAATACATCTATTTCTACTACTATTTCTAGCTGCGACTAATAGATTTTAAGGATTGGATCCTAAGTAAACAACTCCTTAAGTTCTTAAAACAACTTCTTTTGCTTACTTCCCCACATCTATTGCTCCTCCTTTTATATAAGTCTTATAAACGGTTCTATACTCTTTAACTACTGCGCTATAAACCTCCTATAGTAGTTACAAAACCCTAAGAACAATTTTAACTGTGTAACGTTCTCTAGTTCCTGCCAACTTACTATAGCTTCTACTTTCTTTAGGTCCATACTAATATTGCCTAGCTTAATAATAAATCTTATAAAATTGGTTTTCCTTATAAAGAACTCGCATTTCTTAATTGCTACTAGCATTTTTTCTTCTTATAGTCTCTTTAAGACCCACTTAATATATTCTCCATACTCTTACTCACTTATTAAGTAGATAATAATAATATTAAGGTGTTCTCTTAACATACTATTAATTTATTTCTAAAATGTTACTAGTGCATTTATAAGTTTAAACTATATAACTAATAGCTTATATAGTCCTTCCTTTAACCTAAAGGCTGCTTTTTATTTGTCTCCTTCCTTAATCCTAATTTAATAGTATACCCACCTTAGATCTATCTTTATAAAGATTTGCGCGTTGCCTATTCTATCTTAGATTTTGCTAATTAAGGGTAAAGGATACCTATCCTTTCTTATAATACTGTTTAACTATTTATAGTTAATGCATATCCTAAGTTTCCCGTTTTTCTTTAGTATAAACAACACTAGATATCCTGCTAATAACTATAATGGTCTAATATATCCCTTTTATAAGTTCTCTTAGATAAACTCTTTAAGCGTTACTAACTCAGTTTTAGTAAGCTTGTTGTGACGGCTTGCACAAATGCCTCTGAACCAAAGCTTGTGGATTGCTATCTAATGAAGATACTAAGCTAAGGAGAAGAAAAGAAGGGGGTCGTAAGGACCATAGTAAACATATATGAAGGGGCAGCCGCCAAGGCGCTAGCGGTAAGCGAGCCAATCGTAGGTTGGCAGAATATGGCAGCAGTATGGCAGAATTTGGCAGGTAACGCGCTCTAGCACCGTTATATCACCCCCCCCTCCTAAAAAAGCCTGCCCTTAGGCGTTATCTAAGCTCTCTATTGTTGTCTAAATTATTGTAATTATCTAACCCTTCTTCCTAGCATTTAATCTAGTTGTCTAATTTATATGGTGGTCTAGGGAGGTTAGGGTGGGCTAGGTGGAAGTCCTGTAGCTTATAGGGGGAGTACTTAAAATTAGATGCGGGGTACCACTCTGGGTTGTTGTTATAGCCTACCTAGCTTGTATGGTATTTTAAGGCATTACGGACCTTTTTTACTGCTAGGATTTCTTTAACTTCCCATTCTTCGTCCTCAGCAATCTGGATTGGTGGTAGGGGGTTATTGTACTGTCTAGGTAGTGGATTATCCGCAGCCTTTTATAGCCGGTCTAGAGAGAAGATGGGGTGGATCCTTATTAACTCTGGTAGCTTAACCTTAAAAGAGTGTCCTACCTTTTAAAGAGTCTTATATGGGCTAGCTATTTAGTGGTCTAACTTGCGGCTTGGCCTCTGGGTTTTCTAGTTCTTTATTAACACCTATACCTTATCTCCTACTTAGAAGTCTTCCTTGCAACAATGTTGGTTTACATTGGACTCCTTTTTTTCTTGCACCTTTCTTATAATTGTTTAAGCAGTCTCCTAGGCTCTATGCATTCTCTTAGCAAATGCCCGGGCCTCCTTGTGGCTGAGGCGTTCGCGGGCCGTAGCAGGTTCCGTAGGCCTATCCCAATTAAAGGACATTCGTGGTACATACCCGTAGAGCAGTTTGAATGGGGACATCCCTATACTGTTATGGGGGAGTATAAGCTGCGCATAGTCCATTATAGGCAGTAATTCCAACCAGTTGTCCTAATAGTAGTCTATAAAGGGCCGTAGTCGCTAGTCAAGGTACTGGTTCATAATCTCGGTTTGGCCGTTAGTCTAAGGGTGGAATGCAGTAAAGAGCTTAATCTTAATCCTGAGGATACGGCAGAGTTTATTCTAGAAATCTGATATAAACTAGGGGCCACGGTTAGAGACAATTAATTTAGGGGCGCTATAGAATCAATAAATATTATTAACGTAGAGGCGGGCCATATCCTTCACAGTCATGGTCTTAAAACAAGGGAGGGAGATAGATTGCTTGCATAGTCGGTCAACCACTACAAAGGCTGCATCGTGGCCATAGGCGTCCTTTGGAAATGACTTAAAGTCTATAGTAATATGTTGCCAAGGGCGTTCTAGAACTAGCAGCGGTCATAGCCACCTAGGAGTTCAATCCCTAGGGGCATTTGCGTGTCTATAGGTGTGGCAGTTTCTAATAAATCAATCCATATTAGATAGAAGTCCTCGCCAGTAGTAACAGGGCGCTAGTAGTTGGTAGGTCTTATCGCAACCAGGGTATGCCGTAGAGACTTAACAGTGGGCTTCGCGGATTAACTCTGTCCATAGGTTATCAACATCTGGAACTATAAGCCGTTCTTAGTATAGAAGCAGTCCTTCTTCCATTTCTAAATTAGGGTCCTTCTTTGCGGCTTAGTCGCGAAGGGCTTTTAGGGAGTCAGCCATATAGTTCGCAGTTAGGATACAGTCAACTAGCCCTATTGGTTCGTCCAAGACTACTCCCTCTAAGGGTGCTAGCTCATTCCGTTTGGAGTCTAGTTCTTTAAGAATTTGTAGGTCAAGCTGTTTAGGATAGAGGAGGGCGCGCGTCTAGTATTAGGTCTTTAGCTTATCCTAGGGTCCTACGTCTTGTTCCCTTTAGGTTAGTGTATTAGCTTTAGTGTTTTGCTTACCAGAACAATATATAATTATAAAGAAGAATTTGGAGAGTATTTTGGCCCAGTGGGCTTATTATCCAGTAAGCTGCTTTATAGTTATAAAGTACTCTAGGGCTTTATAATCCGTATATATCTTAATCTAGGAGTTTGTACCTTTAAGCTCTGCGCGCTATTGGGATAATAATTAAATAATAGCTAGCATTTCTTTATTGTGTACCTTATAGTTATACTTAGCTAGGTCTATTGTTTTTAAAAAAAAGGCAATAGGGTACTATTTGCCGTCTAAATATAACTGTAATAGGATTCCTGCTATAACTCCATTAAAAGTATCCGTCTCTAATATTAATTTAAGGTCTAGGTTATAGTAATAAAGGATTAGAGAAGAGATAAGCCGATCTTTTAACTCTCTAAAGGCTTCTATATAGTTATTATTAAAGATAAAAGGCGTGTCTTTCTAGGTAAGTTGTATAAGAGGCGTTGCCACGACTCCGTAGTCATGGATAAATTAGTAGTAGAAATTACAAAAACCTAGGAAGGACTGGATCCCCTTTACAGTATAAGGGGGCTATTAGTTGCGGATTACGTTAACCTTCTTAAAGTCGACTTTAATCCCCTCCATACTTACTATAAACCTAAGATACTTTATGCGTTTTACCCTAAATTTATATTTCTTAATATTAACTTGCAAGCCCGCGTTCTGTAATCTCTCTAGGACCTTCTTAACATAAACTTAGTGCTTAAGTTTATTGTCTATGTATATAAGGATGTTGTCTAGGTATGCCATATAGAATTTATTAAGGTAATTAAAAAGAACGTTATTTATATACCTTTGGTACATAGCCAGTCTGTTTATTAGTCTAAAAGGAAGAACTTTGTATTTATAGGACCTGTAATAGGTACGGAACGTTGTTAAATCTTTAGATATAGGGTCTATCCTAATTTAGTGGAAAGCTTGGCGGATATTAAGTTTAGTAAAGATCTTTGCCTAGCTTAGATATATAAGGGTTTCGTTAATTAAAGGAATAGGATACTAATCCTTTTAAGTAATAGTATTTAGTTTCTAATAGTTGATATAAAAATAAAGGCCTTTACTAGGCTTTTTTATAAATAGAATAGGGGAAGTAAAAGGGGCTTGACTTAGCTCGATAAACCCTTTATTAAGGTTATTAATTAAGTACTACTTTGTTGCTTTTAGCTTATCTATTAATTATTAGTAGAGGGGGCTATAGCCTAGCGAGTTATTGGCTTCTAATTGAATCTTATAATTATACGTCTGGTAAGGGGGTAACTTGTCTAAAGCCGCCCTTAAGAATACGTCCTTGTACTTGGCATAGACAGTAGGAAGGAGATATTTAACTAGTTCCTTATTAGTTTCCTTAATTAGCTTTTCTTCCCTCTTATTAATAATCTAGTTAATCTTATATAGGCTCGTTGTAAAGACCTTATTATCCTTTTAGTATATATTAAAGTGGAACGCTATAGCGCTAATTGCGGTGATGTCTACTATAGGGGGGTTACATAACACTAGGGGCGTGTGTGACCTTAGGGCCCTCCAGGGTATTGGCGTTGTTATTACTCCTTTTAACTCCTATTGTATCTTTTGGAGGTTATCCCTTATATCTTATTAGTATGTTCTTTTCCACACTGGTTGGATCTACGCGATTTAGACGTCATCTATGCCACTATCTGTCCCACTTCTGTATATAGAGTCCTTCTTAAACATAGCGCTTTAGGAGAGTATCTTTGTTAGTATAGAGTTCTTTCCAGCTTTGCGGCGGGCGTCTTCTTAGGCAAAGGTTAGGTTACGGGCCCGGACATCCTACTGGTATATAGGGTTAGACTTTGCAGCTAGTGTCTTATAGTTAGTTCAGATTTCTCTAACAAAGGAGGGTAATTTTAGCCTATCCTTCGGCCAGACAAACTGTCTTTATTATACATTTAGCCAAATATCAAAGTAGGACATCCATTTTTGGCTAAGGATTATATTATGGGACCCTAGGTCTAAGATGCAGAAGGGGATGCCGTATTAATGTTGTCCATTAAGGGAGATATATAACTTTAGGATGTGGGTAACCGGCTTACCAGCTTAGCCGTTATAGCCTTTTACCTAGACAGGCTTCTCTAGTAGGGTGGCTTTTATATTTAGAAACTTGGCAACGTTAATTGTATAGGCAGTATTTATAAAGGCAAAGTTATTTGCTCCAGTGTTAATAAGGGCAGTTAAGTTAACTCTATATCCATTTTGAGATACTATACATAGAACCATGAAGTGTTTTCCACCCATTAACTAACTTAGATTAATCTCTTTAAGATTAATAGGATACCCTAGGGGGGAGTCTTTCCCTAGGGTTCTTCTTTTCCCGACTTGTTGGACATTTCTCCTTCCTCTATCTCCTTAATATCCTTTAGTTCTGGGCAAGACGAGGCAAAGTAACCCTCCTTATCGCAGTTGTAGCAAGTAGCTGTGGTAGGGTTAATTGGGGTATTGCGACAAGTACTGGTCGAGGTTATAGTACGTAGCTGGTCAGGCGAGGCTTGTCGGTGCGTAGTTGTGACCGCTTTTGGTGTAGCAGTGGTTATAGCTGGTCTTCCTACTCCAGCTCCCGTAGGGGTGGCGGGTAAGCTTTGATTGCTATAGGGTCGCTTCTACTAATCCAGGTAGGCGTTAATCCGCTTTAGCTCTGAGTCCAATAATAGGCAATAAGCTGCAAGTCTTTTATGGGTTGGCAGGTTGTTTAAAGTTACAGCAATCTTCTCTTATAGCCTGATTGTTAGTTTGTTATAAAGGTCTAATTAGTAGTTTTTAAGGGGGACCTGGCCTTCTCCTGCAAGGTGTAAGAATTAAGTCTAGAATTTGGCAAAGGGTTAGTTTAGCTTTATTATTAGGCGGTTATAGTTATACTAAGCATCCCATACTTTATTTGGGTTAATATAGATAGCCGCTAGGTGCTGTAGCATCTTATTAACAGATACAAATTGGACAGGAGAGTTATCTTTAAACTTGGCTTAAAGGTGACGTTGGGCGTCCCCTATAGTTCGGCCAAAGAGGTAGAGCATTTTGGCCTCTTTAGAGGGGAAATAGTTATGGTTAATTTAGAGTTTTCCTTATACTTAGATCCTCCAGTTCTTAAAGGTAGGGTCTATCCCATTGGATAGTAGTTAAGGGTTAGGAAGCTTAATAGATTTTAATTACTTTGTTATTATATTTATACTTCCTAGTATATCACATTTGGTTAAGTGAATAGGTTAACTAAGGCTTTATAAAGGGGAGGCTGGGCTGCTTTATAAGGCAGTAAGGCTTTCCAGAATCTCCTTTAGAGTCTCTTATGTGCTTTAGGCTTAAAGACAATTAACCTTCTAATTGGCCGCGAGGGCGCGAATCTGTTCGCGTATATCTGTAACGTCATTATTATCTTTAATTTCTAATCCTAATTGGATTTTGTGTTCCTCTTAGGTAGAGGTAGGTCTTTTAGATGAGCTTGCTTTAGGTGCCATTGTTAGCTTCCTAGGGTTTATTGGTTTTATACGCTTTGGTTTTGATTCTAGGGGTATAGGTCCAGTCCTGCCTAGCTTGTAAAGTGGGATATTATTAGGGCCTTCCCAGGTAGTATAAAGTTGTTCTGGTGTCTAAGTATAGCGCATTAACGCGTTGTTGCAGACGAAGTTTCTTTTAAGATGTGGGGATATTATTGAGGCCTTCCTAGGCAGTGTATGGAGAGCTTAGTATAATATAACAGCTTGTACAAATGCCTCTAAACCAAAGCTTGTGGATTGCTATCTAATGAAGATACTAAGCTAAGGAGAAGAAAAGAAGGGGGTTGTAAGGACCATAGTAAACATATATGAAGGGGCAGCCGCCAAGGCGCTAGCGGTAAGCGAGCCAATTGTAGGTTGGCAGAATATGGCAGCAGCATGGCAGAATTTGGCAGGTAACGCGCTCTAGCACCGTCACACTTGTAGATTAAAAAGAACTTTAGACTTAATACCGCTTCCAATTCTATTTTATAGTCCCATACTATATACTTTAATAGCTTTTCACTTTCTGGGCTCTATAGTCTTTTGCCGTACTTATGGTATCTCTTTAATATATAACTTAAGCCTTGCTTAGTCTCCTTATATATCGCTCTAACTTAGTACTATACTATTTTAGTTTATTATCACATCTTGCGTTGTTAAGTATCCCTAATATCAACCTAACCTATAACCTAATCAATCTTTAGATTGTATTTCTATAACTAAGGCATTTCTAATATCACCTTATTCTTTCCTAACAGTAGAATATTAAAAGATATCTTAACTGGTCCTCCTTTAATAGTTAACTAAATAGGTCCCGTTTTAAGATTAATAATGCCTCCTCTATAGGCTATTAGATCTCCTAAAATTATTATTAACGGGTATAGATATTCTTTCTATTTATATAGTAACCCCATCCTTTTAACTGCTGCTGGTAATATATAGTTCCTGCTCTACTATCCACTAGCACTTTAAACTTTTAATCTTATTAACTAACTCTTAAGTTTAGGTGTCAACCTATAACTCCTTTAAGGGTCTAAGGCTTTACTACTAGCTCCCTTTAGTCTTATAGGCCTCCGCTTTTCCCAACTATTAACTATTAATTTTTAATTATACTTAGTCCTTTACGGCTAATACTTAGTTCGTTTCTTATCCTTAATATACTATAGATAAGTATTCTCTAGGCACTCCCACTACTGTTATCCGTTTAGGCATTTTTCCGTAAGGAATCTTCCTAGTTAAAGTATTAAGTCCCTTAGCTGTTAAACTTTTACTAGGTGCCAACTATATATATGTTTAGCGTTTCTATACCGCCTTTTATCTATTAACCAATACATTCTTATTGGATACTTGCAATATTTATCCTTAGGTGTCCTATATATATTACACATATTATCCATATATGCGATCTATGCTAATATATAATACACTAGGTGCTTTAGGTTAACTTATAGCTTATCTTTACTCTTAAGTTTAAACCTGTCCCGTACTAATCTAAATATTACTATATTATTTACTAGTACTAATATTTATATTATTTCTCTCTAGTCTACGGCCTGTTCTTCTAAGTTCTTTAATATTATAATTAACGCTCCTTTAATATAGCTTATCTGTCTTTTTAATATAGCTTAATTTGGTATAACCTTCTTATCTAACCATATATAGAAATCTTTCCACTTATTGTTTCCGTGCTGCTGGTACCATTTTTAGTATAGCTCCGTAAGTGTATATAATCTATTTATAAGGAAGTATCTCTTTATTACTGCATCGTTGTAACCTTTAGTATATTATTCTATAAACCTAGTTAGAATTCCTAGATCCTCTTTTTGCTCTAAGTTATTTAACTACTTAGCTCTTAGCATTCCTATTCTTAGCCTATTAGTAACTTTTTATATAGGTGCTCTATCCTTTATATATCTTAGCATAGCTAATCTCTGGTCTAGCTTCTGTTCTTACCATATAATAATTTATTGCCTAAACTTATCTAAACTTTCTTTTAGTTTTCTTCTTCTAAAAGGATTCTTAAAGTCATCTTACTTCTTAATTACTATATTAACTTTTTAACCTTTAGGCTAAACACTGTATTTTTCTAGAATTACTGTAAACCTTATTCATTCTTCGAAATCTTAGCTCCCTAGAAATTATCGTCCCGTACTTATTTATTTATCTTTAAGCTAAGCTGCTGCCCTTTCCTATTAGTTTTTGTCTATTATAGGTTCTTAGGTATATCTTATCTCATCTTAAGAATCTTAAGCCTGTGGCCTTTTGCCTTTATTAAGTAGTAAGCTAGCACTAGCAGTTATCTGCTTACTTAATTGTCTTTAAATATTGCTCCTTCTATCTTATAAAGCAATAGATGCCGTATCTAATAGTATTATAATACCCGTTACTAAACTGCGTTTTATAGTGGTCTTAGTCTCTACTTCTGTTGCGTTATTAAGGTTTAAGCGCCCCCAGTTAGCCTCCTTTTCTTTCTTATTACTGCTGATTAATAAGTACTCTAACTCCATTATTATAGTTACTAATCTTTATCCATAACGTAATCCACAAGCGAGTGGTCGATATAAGCGAGTGGTCTACACCAAAAAACCCAAAAATCGTTCTTTAATATCTTAATAACGGCTTAATAATAAATTATAAAAATATATAATTAGACTCTTATACTTACTTTAAGACCTCTATTAAAGTTTTAAAGTAATTAGTTTAGCTATTATTAATATATTAAAGTTTAGCTTTTAAACTTAAATCTAATTATTATATCTTAAAAATTACTTATTAAATTACTTTAAAATTTTAATAGAGGTCTTAAAGTAAGTATAAGAGTCTAATTATATATTTTTATAATTTATTATTAAGCCGTTATTAAGATATTAAAGAACAATTTTTGGGGTTTTTAGTGTAGACCACTCGCTTATGTCAACCACTCGCTTGTGGATTACGTTATGTTACTATAACATCTTAATCTAGCTTATAGAGTTAATGTAAGCTTTGCAGTGTGGGAGAATTAAAAGAGCGACTTTATTCTAAATCTATGGAAATCAAGTGAACTAAATACATAAAAGTAGACCCCGAACTCCGAAGTCTATGACTTAATATTTGACCATATCCAAGACATACGAGGGTAGATCCTGTCTCGGAGCCTCTTAGGCGACGATCTTATGTCTTAGCGTAGTGCTGGTGAACTGTTACAGTTAATCCTATTCTTTATCTAACTCTTTAGTTTCTTTAAGTTCTTATAACTCTAGCTCCTATGGCCAATAGCTTGCGCTATACTTAGCGTCCTTATAAATTTGGCATATATTATTATAATAAAACGCAAAGTGCTTAATTAAACACTCCTTAGTCCCGCGTAATACACTTATATTTATATTATTATACTCTAACGACCTCGTGCCTTTTACTATATAGTTACCCTAACTACCTCTATAGTCTCTAGCAAACGACCCTATTTTCCACAATTTATGCAGGCTCCTTTTTTAAACCATTCTTCTTATTATAGAGTCCGCCTAAACATCTTCTACTGCTAAGATCCCTAGTTTAGCCTCTACTCCTTGGCTCTATAGTTACTTAATCCTTAACCTCTAGGTTTCCATAGTTTCTTATTCTACCTTCTAAATTCTTTAGTACCGCTTAGGTCTATTAGCTCTAGTCCGCCATTCCATAGTTTATAACTCTATGTTTATTATTGCGTACTCTGCGCCTTATATAATTATAGAACTCTATCTTACCCTTTTTTAGCTTGTTCCCTTTAATAGATCCTATTATTAATCTTAACTAACTAATCTACTAACTCCCTTAGAGTTTCCGCATCTTCCATTAGAATAATTATGTCCTAGACTTTAGCCTTAAGTCCCTATTTATACTATGCTATAGGCGCTTTATTATTCTACTTAACTTATATTATAAGTGTCTAGAACTATGTTGTATACTTAATTACTAAAGTACGTTATACTAAGTTCTAAAGTTTTTTATATATTATATTTTTTTATGTCCATTGTATTATACTACGTATAATACTGCGCATGCAGCCTCTAGGCTATGGCGCTATAGTCCTATATACATAAATCCTTTCTAGGCAGCTTAACA
>Ga0307507_10000365_pt1 | contig 92742 bp, 23 predicted proteins | sample 7_EM_MG_FD_207223 | JGI IMG/M metagenome (GOLD analysis project Ga0307507, IMG submission 207223) | Populus trichocarpa ectomycorrhiza microbial communities from riparian zone in the Pacific Northwest, United States - 7_EM | ecosystem: Host-associated > Plants > Roots > Unclassified | place...
AAATAAATGAAAGGGGAGACGAATACGTAAGCAAAACAGCGTGATACGTAAGTGATACGTAGGCGATACGTAGGCAATACGCAGATAAAACAGTGGTGGTTTGGCAGGGTACCGTAGTCGGTTACATTTTATTTATCCCCTTCTTTAATATGGAGCCTATAATAGGCGTCTTATAGATCTAGCTTTATAAAGATCTTCGCCCTAGATAGTTAATCCAGCATTTCACTAACTAGTAGTAGTGGGTAACGGTTCTTAATTATAATCTTATTAAGACTGTGATAGTCTATGTATAGCCTTATAGTTCCATCTAGTTTTAGGATAAAGAGGATTGGCGCGCCTACTGGTAACTTACTGGGCTATATCCATCCCTTTTCCAGTAAGCCGTTAAGGTACTTCTGTAGAATCTTAAGCTCTTTATAAGAGAGGTAATAGATAGGAAGGTTTAGTGGTTATTTGCCTTTTTTTAGATTAATTATATAATTATATTCTAAGTTCCGCTGAAGGACTTTTACTTACCTACCTAAAAATACACTTAGTAAGTCCCTTAGGCCTACTAGGATATTCAACAAATTGGGGTCGCGTTTGTCCTCCGCGTTATTATTAGGTAGGTCCTAGAGGTCCCTTAGAACGCTTATAGGCAGTGTTGCGCGCTATAATAGCTGTTTGTATATGGTTACCACTATATATTAAATAGTTTTATATGGTAGCTAGTAGAGGGTAGGGAACTCTTTAACATAGCGTTTAAGGTGTCGTAGTATACTCTCTGCGTATTGCTTGAGCCAGAGTAACCTATAGCGGTGGAAGTATCTTATAAGATCTTTAAGATCGCCGCCTCCCTGCAGTGTCTCTGCGACCTATTTAGCAGTTCCCTATAGGGTATGCGTTATGGAAGAGTTATCGCCTATACTAGGCTCTATACCTATCTTGCTATAGAACAGGGGTTAGATCTGATACTCCTTTGGGTATAGAGTGTATACTATTTCTCCTAGAGCTATATCTTCTAGAATATCTTTTAAACTTATTAGTAAAATACACCCTTTCAATTCTTTATTATTCCACTATTTAAAGGCTCCTATCTTAAAGCGTATCTTAAGATCTACTTCCGCAAGCTAAGAATATCTAAAAATAAGGTTATAGCCTACGAAGTTAGTTGCCTAGAAGGGTTGTGGGCCGACTACCTTAGTACGGTTATATATATCGGCCACTAACACCGTAAGCTTATAGGCACTATATAGTTTAATCCAATACTTATCTAGAAACCCTATAATAGGTTTCTGCTACCTTAACAACAGGATAAGCTTATACTCTTTTACCAAATTATATTGTATAAGATTGATTTCGGCGCCACTGTTATATAGTACTTAAAACTAATATACCTTGCCTATAGGGAGTACTATTTCTAGCTTAACAGTAATACGGAGAGTCTTTCCTTCTATATCTTGCCCTAGTTACAGCTAGGAGAGGTCTATAACTAGGGCTTTTCTTTTTTTAGATTATTAGTATAGTTATTACCCTACTTATTTTTCCAGTTGGGTTTACCTCTGGAAAAGGTTTCTCTTAACTTTTTAGAGTGTTCCCGTAAGGGTGCCAGATGGGTATTAGGTTAGCCCTAGGAGTCTTTCCTATTGCTTAAGGTCCCTAACTTTAACTATTCTAGATTTCTCTTTAAGAACGGCTTCTTTAGAGCTTAGGTCTGCCCTATATTGCTACTAGAGTGCCTATACTTCTAATTACCTCCCAGCTTCTTACTACAAGAGGTCTAGTTCCTTACTATATCCTTAGCGTTTAGAACCCCTTGTTTAAAATCCGTATATATAGTAATCCGTGATAGGGCTCCTACGCGCTTTATTTTATTATAAATTGCTAGCTTAATTCTAGCCCAGATAAATCTAATCTTCTCCTTTTTATAGATGCTACTATTCTTATTTTTAAAGGGCTCTAAATCTATTAATTAAGTATAAGTTTCTATAAAGTTTATAAACTGGCGGAAATCGTGGCGGTTAAGCTATATCCTATTCTAAAATAGTTCTATATTATTATATTATACAACATATGGATCTTAAGTCCATTTCTTTAGGAAGGTTTAGAGCTGCGGCTATATAGTAATTTGCTCTTTATTAAGCTAATTTAGTGCGATCTAGTTTAGGGATCGATCTTTAATCTTACTAATAATCTATTAAGTACGCTCTTTAGTATCGTCTTATATTATTAGCATTTTAAAGAAGTTATCTATTTTATAAACCTAATCGTCTAACTATTGGGCGTTAGGTCTATAGCGGAGTTCTAGACTACCGGAGGCCTTGGCCAGTTAGTCTATATCCTTTTTCTATTCACTATGTAGATACCTCTTTAAGTCTTCTATACCTCCTTAGGTAGATACTAGGTAGCCCCTGGAAGGCCCTTAGCCTTAGCTAGGTTATAAAAGATTTTGTCTAGCCTAGATTAAGCTTTACTAAATCTGGACCTACCCCTAGAGGTTTCTAATATATTTATTAGTAGCTCCTTCCTATATAGCTTCTAAGAGCCTTACGGCAGCTTCCTAATATCCTCCTTAGAGAAAATTAGTATAGGGCTCTTAACTTTCTAACCTTAGGCCTAGGGAAGCTTTGGCTATAGAGGTAGTATTAGTACTAGTAGCTAATATGGGTTTCCCTGTAAGGCTTAAGTCTTAAGTTAGTAATTGGGTTGGATTACCTAAAGGGGTAGGCCCGCTTAGCTCGTAAGTAGTCTATATATTACTACTATGCTAATTATAGGCCAGTGGTCTTCTAGGAGGGTTCTAGTTAGGTCCCTAATTAGGCGTGTTAGTATATTCCTTTAGCATTTCTAATTTAAGGGAAGATCTTGGAGTTGCCTCTGGCGCTTAATCTTCTAATTAGCCTAAGTAGGGCCAGAGGGGTTCTAGTTGCTTTCTAGCAGTATTGTAACCATTATAAAGGGTGTCTATGTTTTCCTTAGTATTACCAGTAACTATAGGTATATGAGAGTCTTTAAGCTCTTAGTGTATCTAGGTATTAGGGCTTGTTCGGCCATCTTGCCTAGAGGTTTATATTATCGCAATCTCTTGCTGTTGGAGGGACCTTCCTGCCTTAGCGCGACGGCTTTCTATAAGATATTTGTAGAGTTTCCGTTTAGGTCGTTATAAGATTTTAAGGGAGGACAGTAGATATAAATAAAAGATATAAACAAACAATCTGGTCCTTAGAGCCAGCTGCCCTTCTAAATAGAGTAGGAAGGATTTGAATATAAGGGGACTTTGTAGATAGGGGGCTATAAGAACATAATTGTGGAATAGGATAGATTAGTAAGAGAGATGAATCCTTAAGGAGGTAAGGCCTTAGGGATTGTGGAGACTATATACTACGGGTACGTGCCTTTGGTACGTGACTGACAGACGTCCAAGGGGTGTCTGGGGGTTGTCCTAAGGGCAACCCAAGGTGACCGCAATAATATCCCTTACACTTAACTATTTCGTAAAGGTATAGTACTTTATAAAGCTTAATATAGTTACTGCCTTTAATAAAATCCGTATATATAAAGGAGATAAGAAGTATATAGCTTTTTATATATAATGGGGACTCTTTAAATACCTAGTAATACTATTTAGTATAAAGAACGGTCCCAATACGTTTTAGCAATACGTTAATAATATGCTTTATAACTTCCTTAATATATTTATTACTATATATATTAACATTATCTTAATTTACTTGTCCTTGCTTTCTAAATATTAGAAACATATTAGAATAGTCCTTAAACGCTTATAAGACGCAGGCTTATAATGCGATATTAAGAAATATAAGTTCCACGCGTCTAAGGTTATATACTTAGGCTTAATTATATCCTGTAACAGGATTAAAATAGACCCTAAGAAAGTCGCTGCGATTATAAACTAAGAAAGCCCTAGTAATATATAAGACATTTAAGGATTTTTAGGATTTGCAAATTTCTATTATTAATTTATTAACCACTTTTTAAAAACTGTTTAGCCGTTAGTAAACCTAATAAGGAAGAATCTAACATTTAAATAGACCGCTAGATGCGAATAAGCTTTTAATAATTTAAAACATCGCTTTATAACTACTCTAATTCTTACTTACTTTAACCCTAACCTTAAATATACTATTAAAACTAACTTGTCTAATTATGTGCTAGGGGGAGTGTTGTTATAATATAATAAGAATAGTAAACTACGTCTAGTAGCTTTTCTCTTTTAGAAACTCACCCCTACTAAATTAAACTATAAGATATACGATAAGGAACTGCTTACAATTGTTAAATACTTTAAACAATGGCGTCCTAAGCTAGAAGGATCGTTATTTCCAATATATATATTAACGGACTATAAGAACCTATAATACTTTATAACTATAAAACAATTAACGTAGTGCTAAATTTGTTAGGCCAAATACTTCTTATAATTTAACTTTAAGATTATATATTAACCGGGCAAACTTAATTAAAAGCCTAATATATTAATATAATAATTATAGGACTTACCTGTAAACGCTTTAGATAAACGGATTATAAATTAATTATAGATCTTACTGCCCCCTAAACGTTTTAAAAAACTATATCCTATATTTTTAGATATTAGGCGAGTCCTAAAAGGCGGGGAGATAGATCACAGGGTTTTCTTATATAGAGTTTTCTCCCTACATGTATATAAGGAGTAGTCCGCGTGGGCCCAATAGGGATCTAAATCGGACGTTAAGCAATGAATTATTATTATATTTTTAGATATAGAAGTTAATAAATAGAAAATAAAAATTAATAAGCTAATGGAATATAAATATAAGAATAATATATGGATAGTAGATATAATAAAGACGATCCAAACTGGAAAACGATAGTATAAGGATATTATACTTGCTAAATGCGAAATTTGAAATAATCAATTATACTATTAATAGAAGATGGTAGTTCCGAATTCTAAACCCTTATAATTTAAGATACTTAAATTTGTATACAACTTCCCTATAGTAGGACATCCTAGCCATATAAAAACTTATAAGATTATTTAACAAGTATATTACTGGCCTATAATACACAACTATATACAAAAATACGTTTAAGCATATAGGATATATATACGTAGAAAGACCTCTTATATAAAGAAGTAAGGAGTACTTTAACCACTACTAATTCTAATATAAAGATGGCACAATATCTTAATTAACTTTATAGTCAACTTGCCTAATAGTAATGGGTTTATAAATATTATAGTAGTTATTAACCGCCTTATAAAAATGCGATATATAATTCCTATAGACTTAATTAGTGCGATGTTAGTAGCTGAATATTTTATTAAATACGTCTTTAAGCTACACGGACTTCCTAACTTAATAATATCTAACTATAAAAGCCAGTTTGTTTTAGACTTCTGGCAAGCTCTATATAAACAATTAAGTATTTAAACATAACTCTTAACTGTATTTTATCTAGAGATAGATGGCTAAACTAAAATTGCGAATGCAATTATAGAACAATACTTATAAATGTACTACTCTTACCTATAAGATAACTAGGAAAAATGGCTGCCTTTAGCTAAGTTTACTGCAAATAATATAGTAAATATATTAATAGGCGTAATACTATTCTACGCGACCTACGGATAAGACCCTTAACTTAGATTTAAACTATAACCCAATATTAACATAATAGGACCCATAATTAAACGGATCCAGTTAATTAACGTATATAACTTTACTAATTAAATAAAGCAGTTAACAGAACTATTATAAAGTAAGTTAATATACGCTTAAATATTATAGGAATAGCATGCGAATAAAGGACGAGTTCCCGTATAGGACTTTAAGGAAGATAATATAGCCTACTTAAATACACGAAACCTAAAGACTTAACTGCCTTCAAAGAAACTTAATTAGAAGTTTATAGGCCTATACTAAGTCAAGAAGAAACTAAGCCTATACGCCTATAAGCTTAAACTACCAACTAAGATAAAAATATACCTAACGTTTTATATAAGCTTGCTATAACCTTTAAAAGATAATCCTATAACTTATAAAGTACTGCCGCTACCTCCTATAATTATTAACAATAGTAATAGTTTTTACTTTATTAACTTAATTAATAATATATAATAGAAAATATAATTTAAACAATTTAAACTTTTTATTAAGTGGGAAGGATATAAAACACGAACCTAGGAAACCTATAACTAGATTAAGGCCGACGCACCTTCCTTAGTAAAAGAATTCTATAAAGACTATCCTTTGCGGCCTACTCTAGCTAGATAGACATGACATAAAGGCAAATAACTGCCACCTAATATAAAGACACAAAACATAATAGTAGGAAACTTAAAATTAAAAAGAACTTAAACTATATTACCACGCTTATAAGGCAATAAGTTATAAATTCTTAACTAAATTAAATTGTTTTAGACCTTTGGCTAAAGGGGGGGGGTACTATAATAGAACTAGCCTAGTTATAGTAGGAATGTCTTAGTGAAATACTTAACAGATAAGTTCTAACGCTTTAATTAAATTCTGCTAAATTCTACTAAAATTAATTAAATTCCACTAAGTTCTACTAATATAATAGAATTTGGTTAAAACCTGTTAAAATTTATATAGGCTTATGCCCATACGTCTACTGCTAAGACCCCAAATGTTTAGTTATAAGTTTTCTATATTCCTTTCTCTTCTTTATATAACGTCTTATATTCAGCAAGAGCTATATACCTTTAGATTAAATAGAATTTATATTATTCCTTTAAATCTTCCCTAAAGCCTCTTCGCGCCCTTACAGTAGGTATTAGTCGCCGTATTAGTAATAAGTCTCTAAATTAAAGAGGTTAAAAAGTAATTATCCTTTAAATACGTAACGTATATTCTATATTTAAACTACCTACAGCCCTTGTCCAATACTATTAATTAGATATTTATACGTTCTAGTTGGAAGTCTTACTAGTACTCTATGTATACTACGTATAATATTATAGCTCGTGCCTTAACTAGCTAACTAGTATCCACGAACTCCTTTCTAAGTAATTCTAATAATCTAGTTATAAGATCCGTAATACTACCTCCCTTCTTTAGGTTTTTATTCTAAAAGATATCTTATTCCTTTAAGTCATCTATTAAAGGTAAGATGCTTCCTTATTTAATTTAATTATATTAATAACCCATTATATCTAAGTAACCTTTATTATTATAAATATAACGCCGTACTTATACTATTATAATAATTTTTTACTAAGTAAAGTTATATCTCCTTATTCTCGTTGTGTTAAGGAGGGACTAGGATATATTGTAATTCCCACTCCTTCGGCTCGCCAACCGTTATCCTACGTCGAGTATACTAAGGCGAATATTCGGTCTTCTTATAATATTCGAGTAATTTCTGATACTAAGTATACGCTCCTTATAATCCTAGATCCTTCTAGTACCTTGTCTTATTTCATATAGGGACGAGGGTTTGATCTAAGGCCAAACGTTTAGATAGTAAGCTTTATACTACTATACCAAGATTTTACTTGCGAGTGGGACGGCATTCTTGAAAATATTCAAGTATGAGAGCTAGAACTCTCTTGTAAGCTGAGCTCTTTGCCAGAATGTGTAATTAATATTGCTAGTTCAGGTTAGCTTAACCATAGTTCAAATTTTTGAAGTACCACCATACCTGAAATGCGAAACTGAGATAGCTAGGGCTGCTCACAGTTGGTCATGACGGCGATGAATACACTCTGTATTATGATAATGGGCCGTGATCGATAGACACACTGCGTTAGGGAATGTCAGAGTTCTGTCCAAGGGAAAAGAAGTTGTAATGCAGGAAATATGGTAAGGTGAAGAAACTTCTGGGATTTTGGGATGGATGTTTACGAGATAGAAATTGAGAAAGTCAGACAACTACCACCAATAATTTCTTTTCGGTTTCGTAGTTAAGTCTATATGATTTAACCTAAGTGAAAGTGCAATTTGAGTCCCGAAATGGACAAAAGCCATGAAATCTAGTCTTTCAATCATAAACCTGTCTATAAAAAGTAATTAGAGCCATTTTCGTCAGGCACGTAAACGCCTCTAAAACTCTTTAATCACCATCGCGTGTTTGATATCCACACCGTCAATATAGTCCCTAATTTTCGCATACTCCGCAAATCCCTCATTATTGGCGAAACCCATATGTTCATCAACGTTCTTCCACGGGCAGAAAAGAACCCACTCCTCCTTATCCCCATCCTTGTCCACTCTCCAACCACCACCAATCTTCCCTTGCGTAACATAGCCTTGCAGATTATGCTTATTTCCTTGGAAAGTCTCCGAGAAGTCGGACTTCTGGCCAGCTTTCATAAAATGGCGCCCGATGCTGTAGACTTTGGCCCCGTCGCTGACTTCCTCGGCAGACGGCAAGTCCTTGTGCTCCACGTCGAGATGCACGACCCACTCGATGACCATCTGGTCCTTTAGCACGTCTAGCAGCTCTTTGTTTTCTGAGCTGGCGACAAACCCGTTCATATGCTGGTCCAGCGACTCCCATTCACCGAACACGTAGATTAGCGTGGGATCTTCGACCTGCTGCAGGTAGTAGAAGCGGCGGCCGGTAAAGTTTTGCATTGCTGTCTTCCCTTTCGCGAGAGTGGCCATGAGGGAGGGCGTGGAGACGGTGGTGGGAGGTAGGAGACGGAGGAGTGCGAGTTCGGTGACGGTCATGTCGATTAGTTTCCAGTGGTGGATTCTGGAATGGGAATGTGAGTATTCTGTGATAGTTCAGGTTTGGAGTCACTTGGAGAACCATAGTGCTATATAAGTAAGACTTTGTAAGCAAAATTCGAGCTCGGTGTCTGAAGCAGCTGTCTGCGCGGCCTTGACTGCCTAGAGGCTGCAGAAAATGATACGCGTCATCGGAATCGGCCATACCATAATTAGCAGTATTCAGAATATGCGGTAGGGTCCCACTATAGCTCAATTGGCTTTAGGGACGCTGTATAACAACAATTTCGGTTTAACGTAGGTAACGGGGTTTTGACCGCTCCCTGGGTTATGACCGATTTGAACATCAAAATTCGTCAAATTGGCCCCCAAATGTTGCCAGTTAACTCGGGTTCCTTATCTGAGGACTCTTCGTCGCTTAAATTGCTTATATTATTGTCCTCCCGCCCTTCCTGGAGGTCCTCGGTAGAGTAGCTTCTTCTGCTACCTTCTTGGCGGTCTTTTGAAGTTTGCTCGCCTGGAGCGGCAGTATACTTTTTAGATAATAAGCTAGCTATAAAAAGAAAGCGGTCTGCTAGCGCGGTCATAACCCGGGGAGCGGTCAAAACCCCGTTACCTACGCTCTTCGTGTACGTAAACACTGGTCGATATTGGCACGTGCGCAACCCCCAAAATAGCTTATCATTTGCCCGTTAGCGCGTCTACAATTATATACTCGTTTAGTATTATATATACGTTAAACTATCTCTTAGCCCATTTCTTCCTTAAAAATCTGCGTAAATCTTGCCTTACTAGCTGCTTCTATCCCTTGCATAGATAGTGTGGATGCAACTGTGGCCCGTGCACGACATCAAAGAACATCAACTGCTTGAACACTGGCAGAAAGCGATATAATTGGCTAAGCACGGGCCACACTTTTGAGCACGCATCCATCTGTGCAAGGGATAGTATAGCGCTTTGCGTAAAACTTCTGTTTAAGGGGACGCGCCATTAACTCCAGAATAGAAAAATTAGGTAAAACCTCAGGTAAAGTAAGAAGAGAGAGATTATTTGCCTTCGCCTAAGCTTTTATCTTTACTGCTTTGTATGCTAAATTAACGTCTTAAATAAGAGTTAAACTACCCCATAACGCGACGGCGTTTTAATATCTATATATGGCGTATAGTAACGTGTGTGCGAAGGTCGCGATCGAATTGCAGGCATATTGGTTAAGTTATTTAAGGATTAGTTGTGTTGTTTATGAATAAATAAAGCTATTTTGGGGGGTTGCGCACGTGCCAATATCGGCCAGTGTTTACGTACACGAAGAGCTACGTTAGACCCTGGAGCTATGTCAGACAGCAAAATGCCAAGACACTCCACGTGATAAGGCAGGTAGGCAGTAGGTAGGATCAATTGTGTGGGCCAGACTGCAGTACAAGGTAATCACGCAGGATTTACCGCTAGCTACTTGTAGGTTTTTGCCCTTCCTAGATGACGATGAGTTACTGTGTAGAGAAATTACGGGGAGTTGCATCACCTCATCGTCATCCCGATAAAAGTGGCGCACCAAGGGCTGCCCGTAACGGCTTTAAGCAAGTGTCCCTTGAGCTGCTCCCTTTCCAGTAGGCACGGCAGATGGCACTAAGCTCAAAGATGCGGCTACGCGCGTGGCTTCAGCTTAATTGGCTTCATTGTCTCCAGACCAGTCACAGGCCAACTACCCACGACTCCTCAGAAGCCACCCGCCACCCAAGTTACTGATCATGTGTAGATTCGCTGCGCCCAGGAACTTGGTCAACGGCACTTCATTGGGCGGCCAACACCAGAGCCTAAACTGAATATACCTGGCCTGCCTCTTCGTGTCGAGGTCTACAACGTTGATCGTGTTTCAAGCTCAAGGAACTTTTACTAGTAAAAGCTACCGCTTCCCTGACTTATCCCTCACCTAAGTTACCATTCTTCACTCTTCACTGTCGGATTTTTCCTAGCCGCTCGTTTTCATCATCTTTGTATCTATTCCTACTTTCCAACTTTACCCTCTACATCAATTCTTGAACATGGGCAACTCAAGTAGTACCGCCGTTGGGACTTGTCTTTCAAGTGCCGTTGGCGGAAATAATGCTTTGTTAGCTTTTCCGAACAAACTTCTCTATCAACTCACCGATGTGAAGCCTTACAACCTGGATATTCCCGTAACTCCAGTCGCGGTAACCTACCCCGAATCTGCAGATCAGGTGGCCGCAATTATCAAGTGCGCTGTCAAATCGAACTTAAAAGTTCAAGCTCGATGCGGTGGCCATAGTTATGGGAACTACGGTCAGTAATACATGCTCTTTATTTCGTCATAAGCTTATTTGGAGCAGGAATTGGAGGCGTGTCTGGTGCAGTCGTGGTTGACCTCAAGAACTTGCAACAATTCTCCATGGACACGACTACTTGGACCGCCACTATTGGAGGTGGTACTCTGCTCGCCGATGTGACGAAGCGACTTCACAATGCCGGCGGTCGCGCCATGGCCCATGGAACATGTCCTCAGGTTGGTCTTGGCGGTCATGCGACGATTGGAGGGCTGGGGCCCACTTCAAGAATGTGGGGATCCGCGCTTGACCATGTCGAGGAGGTTCGGGTCGTGCTCGCAAATTCTTCCATTATCCGGGCTTCAGAGATTGAGAACCCGGACGTATTTTTCGCTCTCAAGGGCGCGGGTGCTAGTTTCGGGGTGATTACCGAGTTCAAAGTGCGAACTGAACCGGAACCTGGCGAGGCGGTTCAATACTCCTATTCATTTGACGGTGGAACAACTACTGAAAAGGCCAAGGCATTCAAAAACTGGCAATCTCTTATATCGGACCCTGGGCTCAGTCGAAAGTTTGCGAGTGAGGTCGTCATATTTGAATTAGGGATGATTGTCTCTGGAACTTTCTTTGGATCAAAGGCAGAATTCGACGCTCTCAATATATCCAGCAAACTCCCGCAAAGTGATAGCGTTTCAATCACCGTCTTCAACAATTGGCTAGGACTCGTTAGTCATTGGGCAGAGGATGTGGCTTTGCAGATTGCCGGAGGAATTCCTAGCGCATTCTATTCGAAGAGCCTTGCTTTCCGGCCCTCCGATATAATTCCATCCTCGGGCGTTGACAGTTTATTCGAATTTCTCGATACAGTTGATAAAGGCACTGCTCTTTGGTTTGCTATCTTTGACTTGGAAGGTGGCGCTATCAATGATGTGCCTATGGACGCTACGGCCTACGTACACCGAGATGCTCTATTTTATCTGCAAACCTACGCAGTAGATATCGGCCGCGTTTCCACGACCACCAGGAACTTCGTTAATGGCATCAATCAGGTTATCATGAATGCATTACCTAATGTGCAATTTGGAGCGTATGCTGGATACGTAGATCCAGAGCTGCTAAACGGCCAGCAAGCATATTGGGGCTCCAATCTTCCCAGGCTTGAGCAAATTAAACGCGCTATTGACCCTAACGACGTCTTCCACAATCCACAGAGTGTGCAGCCAGCAGCTTCATAGAGTATGCATTCTTGTATTAGACTTCTTTCAGCATTTTTACGTTATTACTTAATGACAATATCCATAATTGCTTCTTTCTTTCATCTTTAACTGTTCCAACGGCCTGTTTTATGGCATCCTCTAACTAGTTATGCTAGTCAAACTTCGAAGTTAACATATTCCTGCTTACCATGGCTTCGGCATTACAGGTGTAACCTGGACTACCTTTTCTCCAAGGCTACCCCAAGCTCTTCATCCGTGGTTCTTACAGCAAGGCTTTGCGAATGGACATTATTAATGCAAGATCGCGTTGCTTTCCACCCTCCATTGTTCATTATAATGGTTAGGAATGGCGTTTTATGCTGGTAGCTTGTCCAGATAGTGCACTAGAAGAGCTGAACATAAAGTTACCATCTCTGGAAATGCAGCATACAAAGGTTATCATCTCTAGGGATATCCTTTCGCTGTACATTCGAGCGTCTTTTAGTATCAGAAAGGGCTATTTCAAGTTTTATCTCAACCGCTCCGCCACCAGCCCAGCTAAGACTAGTACTGCCTTTGGTAAAATTCTTTCCTAAAATTGACCGCTGTAGCTACTTACTTAATGAGACTTGATTTGTGGCGGCATCACCGGCGTAGATTATCTTTGTAGGAATTAATCGTCCACGTTGCGAAAAGAGAAATCTTTTGTAACTCATCCAGTTTCATTAGCCTTCACTCTGAAGCGTAGCATCTAGAGCCGCTACATGTACCAGGACAGCTTTGCTATTCGATGGATCAAATTCGAGGCTGAGATGACGGTTACGCCTGAAAATATACTTCGTTGATTTGGCGCAGGGCCATGCTGCCTTCTGCATCGAATGTTGCTGCCGCAGCTATGCCGAAAAGATGCATTTGCTCCGTTTAAGGATCTATCAATACAGAAAAGGACAGCAAACCCAGATGGCCCGATCCCAGAAGGAATCCAAGGCACCTCACAACCAAGGACTAGTATCGCGTCTACTGTCCGCATCTGGGCCCGGGCCCCGTCGCTCGTGCTAACCACGTGGAATGGTAGGCTGGGAAACACATTCCTCGACACTAAACTAAATACTTGCAATCCGATGAGATTTGCAACTCGAACGAAATGGTGGACGGCGTCATGGATCCATCAGAGATACCAAGTTAGAAACCGTAGTTTTTTCGTAGCGAGCAATGCATTAGATTTGTCCCTTAGACTCCAACAAAGCAGCGAGATTTCAGATATCACCTTTGATAGAGTATATCATATCATATCGATTGATTTTTTCGATAACCCTGCCAAATAAGCGAGTAATTGTACCTAAAATATTAACTATTTATAGGAAATTCTACTAATATCTTTTTACTTAGAGTAGTGGAAAATCCAATTAATAATTAATAATATAATATAATATAATATATATTAATTAATTTTTTTAATATACCCCGCCCTACTATTAAATAAGTAAGTATTTATAGCTAAAATATTAATAAGCCTTTATTAATAATTAAATAATATATTATTTAGAAGTATAATAGGGGTAGGAAAAAGCTATTAGATTAACCCAGGTTCGTTGCAATGTACTCTATAATTGAATCCCCTTTTATAATGCAAGCGCGGCAAGAAGAACACCAGCAAGACCAGCAATCGATCCCTTCTGGGCGAGGTTCACCGCAGCCGCTCCTGTGCTCGATGCCCGAGCAGCAGCTGAGCCTGTAGTTGAGCCAGTCGCGGTCCCAGTTACTTTGGTTATTGAGGCGGTGGAAGCCACGGAAGCTAATCACCATGAGCAAATTTGTCTATATCTTTAGGTTATAATGAGCGTTCTTACCTCCAGAGGAAGCCTTTGCACCAGAAACCGGGGTCTGCGAGGCAGTAGTGGCCGCAGCGGTACTCGCTGCACCCAGCTTCTCTAATCCTGCCGTGATAACCACTGGTTGCCAAACACTTGAAAAGTCGTCCGCGCTCAACACCGAAGTCTCCACACCCGGACTATTCGCCAACGATCCACCGACTGACTCCGTACATGTAGCGCTGGAGCTGCCTTTCAAGTCGCAATGCGCAGAGATGGATACCTCGCCAGGATAACTGTATGCCATCTCCCACATCGAGGGGCCTTGGGTGATTGTGAACGCAGGGCCGCAGAAGTCGGTGGTCACCGGTGCGCAAGTAACTTCGTACGTCGTAGCGGTAGGGTTTACGCCAATAACGGATGCCTCGTACGATCCCGAATCCCCATATGGGTTAATCAGCGATACTTTGATTGCATGTCAGTACAGATATCCGCTATTTACCTAGAGATAAACTTACTGGTCGAAGTTTGTGCTAGGGCACGAGCGGCAAGAAATGCTATGGATATGTAGAGTACGAGCATCTCGAATTTACGAATGAATTGCTTGAAGTAAAATGCGCTAGAAAAGACCTCTAAAAGAAGGAATCAAAAACTAGATGGAAGATAGCGAAAGTGAAGTGCAGCGATGTAGGTATCGCGAAGAGAGACGGGGGTGGCTCTGATATATAGCAGCCATTGTTGTGCTAAGTAATCTACTGTCAGTGCTACGCTGCAATGGACACACGATGCGTCGCTTCATGATGGGTTTTGCTGCAAAGAAATGGCTGTGCGTGAACGCGTTTTACTATAATAGGGTTAGTCAGGGGGCGCAAGGAGGCGTTTTGGGCGCAACACTAAAATTAAAGTGCTCAATGGGGCCGCTCCCCGGTCATTGGTCAGGATCCGCAGCTTTATTCAAAACAATACAATTTCCTTCAAAAAATAGAAAGGTAAGTCTTTTCCAAACACCTAGTTAGGCAGATATTTAAAAGAGAGGTACAGACACCTCCAATGTCATTCCGCACCTAGACATCCTACCTCTACATCACCATGACGGCTTCGCTGAGGTTCCCAATGGCTGTTCTGCACCTCCCCGCCCTATTTGTTACATTGGTAGCGGGGTTTGACCATGCACGTTATACCTCGAGCCCAGCGATTTATCCTTCACGTAAATCACCCTTTCTTTCTCTTCTTGGACTGTGGTTAATATATCAGCTATATGATTAGTCCGTTTTATATACGGCTGCAATTATTTGGTTCAGTGTTCCCTATGGGAATTAGTTGCTAACCTGTCCAATCGCAGCGAATATCACCGGTGCTGGTGGTTGGGACGATGCGCTTCAGCAAGCGAACTCGTTTATGTCGAAACTCACGCTCGAAGAGAAGGCCAACATGGTAACAGGTAGCGACTGCCTAAGTCATATCATGAGTCGTAGCATTAACCGGGCCTAGGAACAACTGGGCCCTGTATTGGAAATATCTCTCCAGTTTCACGCCTTGGCTTTAATGGACTTTGTCTTCAAGATGGACCGCTTGCTATTCGTCAAGCCGTGTATGCAAGTGTCTTCCCGGCAGGACTGACAGCAGCGGCGTCTTGGGATCGAAGTCTTATGTATCAACGAGGATTGTTTATGGGACAGGAATTCAAGGGCAAAGGAGCCCACGTTGCTCTCGGGCCTGTTGCAGGACCATTAGGAAGATCTCCTTATGGCGGCCGGAACTGGGAAGGATTCTCTCCGGACCCTTACCTCAGCGGAGTTGCCTTGGAAGAGACTGTTACTGGCATGCAAACGGCGGGTATTCAGGCTTGCACTAAGCATTACATTGGCAATGAGCAGGAGACCCAAAGGAACCCGAGCATAGCGACCAATGGGGAGACTATTGAAGCAATCTCATCAAACATTGACGACAGGACAATGCACGAAATGTACTTGTGGCCGTTTGCAAATGCCGTTCATGCTGGCACTGCTAGTATTATGTGCTCGTACAATCGTCTCAATGGATCGTATGGATGCCAAAACTCGAAGACGCTGAACGGTCTCCTCAAGGAAGAGCTCGGTTTCCAGGGCTATGTCATGTCTGATTGGACTGCCACTCATAGCGGAGTCCCAGCCATTGAAGCAGGCTTAGATATGGACATGCCTGGTGGCATCTCTTTCATCTCCCCCACACTTTCTTTCTTTGGCGGCAACATCACCATTGCCGTTAACAATGGTTCGCTCTCCATATCACGAGTCGATGATATGATTCGCAGGATCATGACTCCGTACTTCTATCTTGGGCAGAATTCCGGGTACCCTGCTGTAGATGGATCTGGGGTTCCGTTGAATCTCTTTCCTGAATCCACCTGGGTCGATCAGTTCACGCTTGGCCCTACAAAGGACGTTCGCGACGACCACGCAACTTTGATCCGAAATCTTGGTTCTGCGGGGACCGTTTTGTTGAAAAACACGAAGAACACACTTCCCCTAAAAATGCCAAAGAACATTGGCGTCTTCGGCAACGACGCTGCAGACTTTTCGGCTAGTATGTACTCATTGAGCCTGTCAGCTAGTATCTCGAGCGGCAATTACGACATTGGCACTCTTCCGACTGGGGGTGGATCAGGCACCGGTCGATTCAGCTACGTCATTTCTCCTCTGGAAGCTATTAAAGCGCGCGCTAAAACATATGGTGCGTTGGTGCAACACATAACCAATAACACTATCTTGGCTAATTCAGGTGGTCTTGCGAGCCTTGCGCCATCGCCACCAGACGTCTGCATACTCTTTCTCAAGTCATGGAGTGCCGAAGGCGAGGACCGTATTTCCTTGGTAGCTGAATGGAACTCCACTGCAGTGGTAGCAAATGTGGCGGCCACTTGCAGCAACACTATTGTAGTTTTGCACGGTGCGGCGCCAAACATCCTTCCCTTTGCCTCAAATCCCAACGTTACAGCGATTCTCGCAGCACATATGCCCGGCCAAGAGACAGGAAATAGCATCGTTGATGTGCTCTGGGGAGATGTAAACCCATCCGGTCGTCTACCCTATACCATCGCCAACTCTGAAGGCGATTATGAGAAGAACATTGTCAATAGCACCGCTTTACTCACTACTACTGACCCGAATGCGTGGCAGGCAGACTTTTCAGAAGGCCAAATGACAGATTATCGGTACTTTGACTCCAAGAAAGAATCAGTTCTTTACGAGTTTGGCTTCGGACTCAGCTACACCAGCTTTGCTCTCTCTAATCTTGAGGTCAACAAACTTTCACGCGGCACTATCGCACTTACTCCATCACCGAACGCTCCGATCCTTCCCGGAGGAAACTCCAAGCTCTGGGACACCGTCTTCCGCGTTAGTGTCACCCTCAAGAATACCGGCAAAGTTCCTGGAACGGCAGTTCCTCAGCTATATCTCTCCTTTGGCTCGGAAGCTGGCGAAGGCACTCCGGTGAGGGTATTGCGAGGGTTCGAGAAAGTCAGCTTGCAACCAGGCCAAAGCTCGGCGGTGAACTTTGCCTTGATGAGAAGAGATGTGAGTTATTGGAATACGGTGACGCAGCAGTGGACGATTCCGAAGGCAGGAGTGAAAGTGGCGGTCGGATTCAGTTCTAGGAATCTGCCACTTAGCGGATCTTTGAGTGTTTAAGTGCTATCCTAATATTTTTAATAAGGCTTATGCGGTAGTAGAAGACGTGTGGTCGATGACAATTTAATGCTGTATCGTGCCCTGCTACCCTTTTGAGGTTGCCGCGATGGGATTTGTGCGAAGTCATTCGATGTCGGTGATCACCGCCCTATGGCGCTTTGCAAAGAGATAGTAGGGCCCCTTCTGCTTGCGTCTTTGCATGACAGCCATTCAAACGCCAACGGCAGATTACTCATCCCGAGCGGGGATGCTTGGGTCTCTACTAACAAGACCAACATAGTTGATGCAATAATTATTACCCCGCTTCAAATATGTGATAGATATTCTCCGGATAATTATTTTCAGGACATTGGAAATAGCCTCATCGTCATGCCTCTTCTCGCCCATCTTTCCCTTTCCCTTGCCGGGATACCTCAGCCGACTCAAACCTATAGCTTTGGCTCTGGAAATTACCAGCTCTTTTTCACCCTCACAGGTTCAGGCCCTCTCCTTGTGATCCAAGCACCAGGTTGGGGTATCGGAAATGCCTACCTCCAATCAGGCCTGGCACCCCTGGCTACATCACATACTCTGCTCTTCCTCTTGCCGCGCGGCACCGCGCCCTCGTCCGGCGCCGACTCCGCTAACGAAATGCGCAGTGTCACTATGGCTTTTGACCTCGAATCTCTGCGTGTATGGCTGGAGTTGCCTTCTTTAACGCTGCTCGGGCACTCGAACGGCGGGACAGTTGCGCTTGCGTACGCGGAAATGTATCCCAAGCGGGTGGACAAGTTGGTCCTGGTGGACCCGCAGATCCTTGGCTTCGATGACTCTGCAACCTGGATTCGCTTTTTCGGGGAGCGCATGGAGGATGCACGCTACGCTGGGGCTATTGAGGCCATGAAGGGGGGCATGAACCCCCAGACGGACGAGGAGCTGCAAGAGTTGCTGAAGAAGTTGATACCGTATTATTTTGCGCAGCCTGAGAAGTATGCTGAAAAGTTTTATCAGCAGTTAGAAGCAGCGGCAAAGGAATCACAGCATGGTGGTGTGCAGGTGTCGCCGTTCAAGGCGCAAGGGGATGCTGATCAAGCAGATAAGGAGGGCGTAACAGGCTTGTTTGGGAGGGTTATATGCAAGACTCTGATCTTGGTGGGAGACAAAGATGCATTTTGTAGTGTTGTTGCGGCAAAGATAGCTCAAGAAGGCATTAAGGAAGGAGGACATGGCGGGGTAGAGTTAGTGGTGTTGGAAGATTGCGGGCATTTCCCTTGGGTAGAGAAGGGGGATATATTTTTCGAGGTCATGAAGAGGTTTCTACAAGATAAAAATGAATGAGAAGAGTTCTTCCGGTCTCCTCGTATGTATCAATCTCACATAATAACACTGCTCAAACTGAGTGTCTTAGATGTCAATACCAAGCAGTGGATAAATCAACGACGGTCTAGAAAACAGTCATTGGTATTCGAGGCTCGGCTGATCGGCCAAAAAGTCACGTGTTCAGCTAGCCACCTGGCACATATTCGTTATCTCAGGTGCCTCAGCCGCTTCTCCGAGGAATTTGTGGCGTTGCATGGCCCCACTCTCTTGCCACAGCCCCACTCTGCCAACTCGTGCGAACTCCTGAGCCAATTAGCGGCGCGCACTAACTCCTGCGAACTCCTAAGCTAATAGAACGTCGCGCTACCCCTAAGACCCCTACACCCCCCTAAATTCCTCTGCGAAGCGTCTAAGAGATTATAGGCGTATATTTACTATAAGCTAGGCCAGATTTCCAATACATGTTAACTTTAAGTAACTATAATAGGGTTAATCTAGCAGCTACGGCTATAGTTTGTAATATAATTAAATTATAACCTCCTCTACTAGTATATTTTAATTAATGTAGCTAGCTAACCACTGTATTAGGGGTTAAAGTACAGCCTTAAAGTTTAAAAATGTGTTTTTTAAAGCTAGGCCGACCTAACTAACCTTATTAATATAGTAACCGTACTCTACTACTATACCTCTATTCACCCTAAAACTTCCTAAGGTACCTCTTATACTCTATTATAAACAGCTTATCTAAATTTACTACACCTATATAATATTTATAGTGTGTTATTGGCTAGGTATACTCTCTTAAAGACTCCTATAAACTCCTATAAACTCCTAAGCTAATTAGATAAGCTTTTATAAACTTCTATAAACTCCTAGACCAATCAGATAGCAAAATTTAGAAGAAAGAAGAAGAAGACGGGTAGTAGGAATATAAATTACTAGAGTTAATAGCATAGAGCTTAGGGTAGGGCAGTAGAGCCGCCTATATTATAAATGTTAGCCAATTGTGGTTCTATCCCAGAGACTCTCCAGTTAATTTAAAGACTAAGTATAAAAGAATTACCGTTAGTTATCCAGTAGGCAGGGTGTATAGAGAATATACCATTCTAGTATAAGGTTATTAACCTCTGCCTTTAGCAAATTATACTTTAGACCTGCCTATGGCTTAATAACTTTAAGCCGCGTAATAAGTAGGTACGCACTCTATATTAGCTTATATTTAGAAAAGGTGACACTCTTCTTATTACCTATATAGGCTTTAGTAAAAGCCTAATCTTCTATATATATTCTATCCTTATGGGGAAGATTACTATTTAGATAATCCTATTAAATAAACTAGGCAATAAGCAGCTGGATAATATTAAGAAGATAGATAGCTTTTATCCAGTTCTTATTAACGCTAAGATAAGAAGTTAGAAGAAGTCTCTAATTATAAAGATCTAAAAGGGGGCGTATACGCATATACTTCTTAAACCCAAGCAGGCGTTAACAAAGTTATTTTAGGATGCCTTAAAGAAGCCAGAGTTATAGTCTTGGATTAGGCTAGTTGCAATTAATAAATATTATCTTATAAAGAAATAGGAAGGCTTTTAACCGGCCTATTTAATACTAGGTAAGCTATAGATAATCCTCCGCCTAAGTATAGTCTGGTTTACCTATTCTACAACTCTTAATAAAAAGGTAGAGAAACTAGTCCTATTACGCGCTAGGTTCTAAGTAGTTGGCTATTATCCATACCAGACTAAGGTTATAAGAATATTTATTAATCGTCCAAATATGTCTATATATATACAACCAACTCCTAAAGGAAAGGTAAACTTATAGGAAAACCTATACTTTCTATTAAATAACTGTGTAAACAATAACAGAGTACCTATACCTAAACAGATACCAAAGATAATAGTCTTTATTAATAATTAAACATCTATTTAGTAGGTAGCAGAGTACCTCTAAAATATACTACTCTAAAAGTCTAAGGCGTATATAAAGGGGACTAATAATAACAATAAGGCCTTTTATATTAGTAGCATAATCCAGAAGTTTACCGCTACTATATAAGAGTATAATCACAACTAGTGGTATATAGAGTTTAAGAAGCCCTTCTCTATTATCTAAATTATAATAGCTATAACCTCACTTAGTATAGGCGTAAATATCATAGATATTAAGTGTGTAATTATTTAGAGATTTCTAATTATAAATAGCCTAAACAATACATAGCAGCAAATTAGTTAAGGCGGACAAAAGGGGGGTTATACTAGTATAGGTTATATCTTCCTACCATACTAGGCATTTAATATAGAGGGGGTGGATAAGCTAGAACGGAAACCACCACTACTATATATAAAGCCGCCAACCTAGGCGCCTTAAAGAGGACATAATAGCTTACCTACCAAATATAGACGGAGTAAACTTATCTAGAGTACCATACCTAGCAACATTAGCAATGTAGAGAGTATTACCTTAGAGAAATCTACCGTAAGTTATAATTCTATACCTATGGCTAATAGTAACCTTCTGTTCTGGATAAGGGCTAAAATAGCTAGTTATAAGAAGCTATTAGCTAAATAAAAAGATATAGTAAATGGTAAATATTATTAAAAGGCCTTCCTTACCTTTTTAGGAGAGGTGTAACGGAACCTTATAGCAGGAACTACGGTGGGTTCTGTCAATAGGCTGGGTATATAGGTACAACAAAAACGATAATATAATAACAACTAGTGGAGTGGTTGCCCAACAGATTAACTCCAATTATATTCTAAGATTCACTACAAGGAGAGAACTATCTACGGTAGGGACTAAGGTCCTTTAAATACATAACTATACTCCTAAGAAATTCTCTCTTGTACGTAAGGTACGTGTTATACGTATTATACGTGGCGTACACTACGTACTCCTCGTATACTGCGTATAACGTTATATAACTCGCTTACCATTCCTCGTCACATAGTTCCACCGGATCCATTCTGGACCGTGCCTATATTAACCAACTAGCTTCTGCCAACTCCTCTCTAAGTAGTCGTAACACCGTACTTAAAGCGTCCGTAATACTATCTCCCTCCTCTTTATCTTTGTCCTTGAAGATTTCTAATATCTCCAAGTCGTCTACTAGAGGTGTAATGTCTGTTTAATTAGTCTGGTTGATATCTGTACTTATTATAGCTAAAGCTCCTTCTTCCTTACAAGCGCAGCGCCGTGCTCGCACCGTGGCTGCCATACTGTCACTTGGTGAGATAATACCGTCTCTATATTTTCATTGCGTAAAGGCGGGGTTAGTATATATCGCGCTAGCAAGTCCTTCGTCTTAACAACCCTTGTCTTGCTCGGAGTGTACTAAAGCAAACATTTAATTGTCCTATAATGTTTGCTCTATTTCTAACGCTAAATATATATATCCGATAACTCTTAACAGTCTTTAAGTTCCCTAAGTAACTTGTTATAGGGTCTTATGTTTAATCTACCGCTACAAAACTTAACAGTAAGCTCTTAAGCGCCTTAGATAAGCTTTGTTATTCGCAGGAAGCAGAGCAGGAGGCTATAACTGCTTAACAGCATGCCCTTAAAGCCCGTCTATCTGCTTCTGCCCATCTTCTTTATCTTAAACGTGTCTGTGAGAAGGTCCGTTCTAAGGAGTGGAAACTTATTCAACAGGGTTTATCTAAGCTGGGTAATAAAAGGATTAACTCTCTTTCTGCGAGGGAAACAACTCTAAGTAGCTCGGCAATTGCTCCTCTTAGGTCCCCCTTAGGTAATTTGTTTTTTGGCAATTTTTCTCTATTAATATTGCCTAACCTGCTTTCTTCTAATACTCCCATACCTTTCCTATAGCGTTCCTTAGGTTGCTTAGTAGTTTCTAGGTAGTCTTATTATAGCCTATCTACTTTACTTTATACTATATTTCGTTATCTACATTCTTATAACTAATAATCTTTAAAACTTACCATTCGTCTTCCTCTTGTCCTCTGTATATGTCTGCCTTATAGACTAGTGGCTTAATATTTCCGTGTGCTGGTTCTAGCATTGTAATATACTATATAGGGTAGATTTTCATTTTGGCTAGTAGGTTTAACTTATATATAACTAATAAAATTCTTTGCTTAACTTTAAAAGGTCCTAGTCTAACATAGTCCAACTTCTTGCTTAATCGTCGACTCTTAAAGTTTTTGTGTAGTAGCTACACTTTATCCCCCTCCTTAAGATCTGGTCCCTTAGATCTCTTAGCATTATAGTACCTTTTTATTTATTCTTATACTAGTTTAGCTGTTTCTTTAAGGTCTGCATAAAGATTCATCAACGTCTCTATTCTTTGCTTAGCTGTACTACTCGTCTTTTTTGCTTATTGTGGCGATAACGATGTTCTTGGCTTATACCTATAGTTCGCCTTAAATGGTGATGTTCCCATTCCTTCTTATAGTGTTGTATTATATATAAACTGTGTAACTGGTAGTAACGATACCTAATTATTCTATACGTAATTAATATAATGCCTTAAATACTGCTCTAGTGTCTAGTTTAGTCTTTCTGTTTATCCGTCCATCTACAGATAATACGCTATAGACGTTGCTACGCGAACCCCTTATTCTGCTAGAAACACTTTCTAAAATACTACTATAAATCTTAGATCTCTATCCAATATAATCTTATCTAGTGCTCTATATCTTGCAAACACTTCCTTTATATAGATTCTAGCAATATCTTCTGCTAATATCTCTTTAGTGCATGCTATAAAGTATCCCTACTTTATTAGCTTATCCACTATTACTAAGATCGCGTCATAATCTTATCCTGTAATAGGATCTCTTAACTTTGGTAACTTAATAATAAAGTCCTATAATATAACCTCCTATGGTCTTCCTGGTGTCTTAACAGGTTATAGCTTTCCGTACGGCTTATACCTCGTCGGTTTGTTTCTTTAGCAATCTAGATATTTTTTTATAACTTATCTTGCTAGTCCCCAAATTCCTTAAATAATGTATTTCTTTTAAAGTTTTAACACTAAGCCTATAGCTCCGTTATGTCCTTATATTATTCCCCTATGGAATTCCTTAACAAATTCTTCTATAATAGACTTAGGCATATACGTTACTTCTCTATTTTTATATTACTCTAAGTCTAGATTTTCTATTTATGCTTTTTAGATCTTCTGTGTCTAATTACTCTTTGGTAATTTATAGATCTAACTTTCCTTAGTTGCTGCGATCTTTAGATAATTACACTTAATTAATCTGTCTTAATCCTTTTATAACAAAGCTCCTAATAGCTTTTTATCGCTTTATAGTTTAGCCTTCCTACTTAGAGCATCTGCTCGTGCATTATCTATACCCTTAGTATGCTAAATTTCGAAATGGTATTCTATAAGCATTTCCGCCCATCTAACCTATCTTTGGTTAAGTTCCTTTATTATTAGAAATCCTATAAGGTTCTTATAGTCTGTCTTAACCACAAATGGTTTTTCTATGCCTTATAAGAACGCTCTCTATTTCTTAAGTACTATAACTATACCTAACAACTCCTTGTTGTAGATGTCATAGTTTAACTCTAGTAGTGTTATCTTTCGACTATAGTATACCACTAGGTGCCATCCATCTTAATATTTCTATAGGAAGCACGCCCCTAGTATAAAGTCTAATGTATTTGTCTCTACAACCGTCTCTAGCCCTAGTTGATAGATCTTAAGAACTGGCTCCTAGGTAAATAACTCTTTAACTCTTTTAAATAGTTCTTATTATTTCTTCCCCTATACCCATAGTTCTTCTTTCTTTGTTAACCGCGTAAATAGCTTAATATCCTATAACCACTGCGCTATAAACCTTCTGCAGTAATTGCAAAACCCTAGGAACAATCTTAACTATATTATATTCTTTAGTTCTTGCCAATTTACTATAGCCTCGATCTTTTTTAGATCTATACTAAGTTGGCCTGGTTTAATAATAAATCCAACAAAATTAGTTTTCCTGGTAAAGAACTCGCATTTCTTAATTGCTACTGGCATCTTTTCTTCTTATAGTCTCTTTAAGACCTATTTAATATGTTCTCTATGTTCTTCCTTACTTTCTAAGTAGATAATAATGTCGTTAAGGTATACCATAATAAATTCATCTAAGTGTTCTCCTAATACACTATTAATTTGCTTCTAGAATGTTGTTAGTGCGTTTATAAGCCCAAATTGCATAACTAATGGCTTATATAGTCCTTTTTTTAACCTAAAGGCTGCCTTCTATTCGTTACCTTCCTTGATTCTAATCTGGTGGTACGCCCATCTTAGATCTATCTTTATAAAGATCTTTGCGTTACCTATCCTGTCTTAGATTTTACTAATTAAGGGTAAAGGATACCTATCCTTCCTAGTAATACTGTTTAACTGTCTGTAGTCTATACATATCCTAAGTTTTCCGTTTTTCTTTAGGATAAATAGTACTGGATATCTTACTAATAACTGCGACGGTCTGATATATCCCTTTTATAAGTTCTCCTAAATAAACTCCTTAAGCGCTACTAACTCTGTTTCAGTAAGCTTATAGATTAGAAAAAACTTTAGACTTATTCTCTCTTTTAATTCTATCTTATAGTCCTAAGCTGCATACTCTAACAGCTTCTCACTTTCTAGTAACCATAACTTTTTTCTATACTTGTGGTATCTTTTTGGTACATAACTTAAGCCTCGCTTAGTCTCTTTATATATCGCTCCAACTTAGTACCATACCAACTTGGTTTGCTATCGCACTTTGCGTTATTATATATCCTTAATATCGACCTAACCTATAACCCAATTAATCTTTGGATTGTACTCCTATAACTAAGACATTCCTAGTATCGCCTCATCCTGTCCTAATGGTAGGATATTAAAAGATATTCTAACTGGTCTCCCTTTAATAGTTATCTGAATAGGTCCTATTTTAAGATTAATAATACCTCCTCTATAGGCTATCTGGTCTCCTAAAATTGTTATAAGTGGATATAGGTGTTCCTTCTGTTTATATGGTAACCCTATCCTTTCCACTACCTTTGGTGATATATAGTTCCTTATTACTCCACTATCTACTAACGCTTCGAACTGCTGATCTTGCCACTTAGCTCTTAAGTTTAGGTATTATCCTTAAATTCCTTTAAGGGTCTAAGGCTCTAACACTAGTTCCCTCTAGTCCTATACACCTCCCCTTTTCCTAACTGTTGGCTGCTAAATCCTATCTATACTTAGTCTAACTTTAGCCAATACTTAGTTTGTTTCTTTTCCTCTATATACCATAGATAAGTATTCTCTAGGCACTCCTACCACTATTATCCGTCTAGGTATTTTTCCGTAAAGAATCTTCCTGGTTAAAGTGTTAAGTCTCCTTAACCTTATACTTCTACTAGGTGCCAACTATATATATACTTAACATTCCTAAACCGCTTTTCCTCTGGTGCCTAATATATCCTTACTAGGTACTTCCGGTTCTTATCTTTAGGTGCTCTATATATATTGCATATGTCATCCACACAAGCTATCCACAATAGTGTATAATACGCTGCATGTTTTAGGTTAACTCTTAGTTCATCTTTATCCTTAAGTTCAAACCTATACCTAGTTAACCTGACCACTGGTATCTCTGCTATGGGTACTAAGACTTACTACTTGCTTCTCCAGTCCCTAGATCCCTCTTCTAGGTTTTTTAACATTATGATTAATGCTCCTTTAATATAACTTATGCGTTTTTCTATAATAGGTTAGTCTTGGACAACTTTTTTATTTAGCCACATATAAAAGTCTTCCTATTTATTATTATATTGTTGCCTATACCACTTTCCGTACAACTGGTTTAGTGTGTATAGTCTATCCGTTAGAAAATACCTTATTATCGCTACATTATAATATCCTTTAGTATGCCTTTCTTTGAACCTAGTTGGAATATCTAGATCCTCTTCTTATTCCAGTTTATCTAACCACTTTACCCTAGGTGTCCCTGCACTTGGCCTATTAGTAACTCTTTATACAGGTGCTCTATCCCTTATATAACCTAACATAGCTGATCTCTTGTCTAGCTTTTGCTCTTATTATGTAATAATTCTTGTCCTAAACTTATCTATAGTTTCTTATTTTCTGCGTCTTGCAGCTGGATCCTTATAGTCGTCTTGCTTTTTAATCCTAGTATTAACTTTTCAATCTTTAGGCTAAGCACTACGTTCGCCTAGAATTACTGACGTTCTTATTCATTCCCCAAACTCGCAGTTCTTAAACTTACGTCCTATACTCGTTCGTTTGTCACTAAACTAAGTTACTGCCCTTTCCTATCGGTTTTCATCCGTTATAGGTTCTTAGGTGTGTCTTATCTCACTTTAAGAATCTTAAGCTTCTTTTATCTCTTTTTAAGAATCTTAAGCCTGTGGCCTTTTACCTTTACTAAGTAATAAGCTAGCACTAGCAGTTATCTACTTACTTAGTTTCTTTTAAACGTTACTTCTATTATCTCATAAAGTAATAGAAATCGTATCTAACGGTATCGCTATGCCCGTTACTAAACCTTATTTAGTGATAGTCTTAGTCTCTACTTCTGTTGCGTTATTAAGGTTTAAGTGCTCCTAGTTAGCCTCCTTTTCATCCTTATTACTGTTAATCAATAAGTACTCCAACTCCATTATTATTACTGCTAATCTTTATCTATATATTGCTGTAATATCTTAATCTAGCTTATAGAGTTAATCTTGTTCTTTATCTAACTCTCTAGTTCCTTAGAGTCCTTTTAACTCTAGCTCTTATGGCCAATAGCTTGCGCTATACTTAGCATCTTTATAAATTCGGCATGCATTGTTATAACAATACATAAAACTATTAATTGAACACTCTTTTATTCCTTACAGTGCACTATCGTCCCTCTATATATACACGCCATCTGCTAGTCTAGTTCCCTTTACCGCGTAGTTACTCTAACCACCTCTATAGTCTCTGGCGAAATAACCCTATTTTCCGCAATTTATACAAGCTCTATCTTTAAACCATCTTTCTTGCTATAGAGTCCGCCTAAACATCTTCTGCTACTAAGATCCCTAGTTTAGCCTCTACTCCTTAGTCCTTTAATTACTTAATCCTTAACCTTTAGGTTTCTATAGTTTCTTTTCCCATCTTCAGGTTTCTTTGGTACTACTTAGGTCTATTAGCTCCGTGCCATTCTATAGTTTTTAACTCTATATCTATCATTACGTACTTTACGCCTTATATAACTGTGGAACTCTATCTTGCCCTCTCTTAGCTTGTTCCCTTTAATAGATTCTATTATTAATCTTTATTAACTAATCTATTAACTCTCTTAGAGTATCCGCATCTTCTATTAGGATGATTGCGTCCTAGACTTTAGCCTTAAGTCCCTGTTTATACTATACTATAAGCGCCCTATCGTTCCACTTAACCTGTATAGCTAGTGTTTAAAACTATATTGTATACTTAATCATTAAAGTGCGTTGTACTAAGTTCTGAAGCTTTTGTTCCGCTATAGTTATAGCCTTTAGGTCTCCAAATATCTACATTAGTTGCTCTGCGAACCCATTCCAACTAGTAAATATATACCATACATCCTAGTTAGTAGTTGTTATGCCATTAGCCTATATTTCCGTAAGATACGGTTTAAACCACTTAAGTGCCCTCCCTATTAGGAACAATCCTGCATAGGCTACTTAATCCAATAATATTGCTAACTTCGCTCCTTTCTATACTACCTTAAAGTGCATCTGCGTAAGAAATCCTTTAAGCTTTAACTTTTCTCCTAAGAATCGTTTAATTAAAGGTAACTTAATCTTTGCTGCTCCAATTCTATTAATGCGTTCTTTAAGTATCCTATTATTATCTTATAAGTAATTAACCATTTCCTATAACTAACCTTACGTAACCACTTAAGAATCCCCATTGTCTATACTAGTATTACCTAGCCCTAAGGTTATGGCTCCCGTCAACGCCGTCATAACTAGTACTACTCTTAGTGGCATATTACTCGATTTTATTCCAATACTGTAACCTTAGTAGTGAATGTGTAATAGAACCTTATAGCAGGAACTACAGTGGGTTCTATTAATAGGCTGGGTATATAGGTATAATAAAAACAATAACATAATAATAACTAGTGGAGTGGTTGCCTAATAGATTAACTCCAATTATATTCTAAGATTCACTACAAGGAGAGAACTATCTACGGTAGGGACTGAGGTCCTTTAAATACACAACCATACTCCTAAGAAATCCTCTCTTATACGTGAGGTATATGTTATACATGTTATACGTGGCGTACACTACATACTCCTCGTATACTACGTACAACGTCATATAACTCGCTTACCATTCCTCATCACATGGTTCCACCGGATCCATTCTAGACCGTGCCTATATTAACCAACTAGCTTCCGCCGACTCCTCTCTAAGTAGTCATAACACCGTACTTAAAGCGTCCGTAATAAGAGGATAGGTTACTACTAGTAGTCTTAGACTATATTATTTACGCGCTAGCTAATTGGTGCTATAATTAATATAACCCTTTACTGTTTCCTAAGTTTATGTCGGCCCCTAAAGCACTAGCACTACTTTATTGGCTAAGGGCTAGCACTCAGCCTAATATTATATTAGGGTTTATTAATAATTAGGCTGTTAAGTAGGCAGAGTTAATATATGCTAGTAAATATTAACGCTTCCCTATACCATCGTCTGCATTTATAGAAGAGAAGTATTACTGGCAGCTTATGTATCTATATAATAGGAAAACACCTAATACCTTCTAGAAGACACTTATAATAGATTCCCTAGAAAGTATAACTTCTCTACTTATCTTATAGCAATATCGTAATACCTATAGCGATTAGTTAATTAAGCAACTAAAGAGTATAGTAAAGGCAGTTAGGAGTACCTATAAGAATAATCTAGCGCAGAGACAGGCAAAAGATGCTTAGGGTAGGGCCTTAGTAGTATATAAGTTACTAAAGCAGCCGTCCACACCAGCAGAGTATACTGCGTACGTTTAGTGACGGGACAATAGCCTTGCCGTCTAGGTTGCTATATAGAAGGCAGCATAAAGCATAGTGGACTTACTAGCTTCGCCACTTAGAAGTTAGGTTACTAGCAAAATTAGCGCGCTAGGCTTTCTACCTAGTACTCCACTTCTAGCTATACCAGAGGGTATTAAACGCGCGGCGTAGGTACTTAAGGATATTTAAAGACTAATCTCTACGCCTATAACATATAGTACGTCCACTATAGGCTCTTAGGATGTCGCTGCTTCTAATATTTAGAATACTATAGTTCTTAACTCCTAGGATACAGCCAGTCTTAATTCTTAAATCATCACTATTCTTAATTCTTAAGCTATGGCTATTTTTAATTCTTAGCCTGTTATTCTAGCTATATCCTAGTTATAGGTGGTCTTAACACCTAGCTAAAAAAAATAAGCTAGTAACTAAAGGGACTTGCCTACTAAACATTAGATAGTTATATAGGAGAGGGATATAAATATAGATATAGTACTTATATTTACTCCAAAAACTAAATCTAGGCGTGTTAGAAAAACAACACTAAGGGGTAAAAAGAATTTCCTTATAGAATTATAGATAGAGATAGCTTAGGGTTTTATATAATAGCGCGTTCTAATTAGTCTAGGAGTTAGCAGGAGTTAGTAGGAGTTGGCAGGAATTAGTAGAAGTTAGTAGGACCTATTAACCCGCAACCTTTACCTAAAATATTATAACGTATTCTAATTGGCCTAGGAGTTTATAGGAGTCTTCTAATTAGTCTAGGAGTTTATAAGAGTTTATAGAAGTTTTGCGCTAGTAACTTAATTAATAATATAAGGTAAATAAGTGTTAGATTATAGTAAATATCTATAAAGGTAAAGTAGATAAGCTAGTACTTATAGTTATCTACACCCCCTATTTCTCTCTATAACACTAACACCAACAATTTTTTTTAAAAATTATTTATAATAACTCCCCCTATAGCCTAGGTGCTTTTATACCTAGTAAACTTTTTAATTAATAAGGAGGCTATTCTTACTACTACCTCTACTCTCTATTCTAGAGCCCTATGTTTAGGTTATATCTGGCGTCCTTTATAGGTATTTTCCTATACTAAGTAGTTAACTAAAGCTTTAGTAAATTAACCTAAGCTTTTAACTACTTCCCTACTTAGAGAGGCAGTTTGCTAACCAATTCTATAGCCCTCCTTACCCTTACTGCGCTCGCGCTTCTTCTATCCTGGTCCTAGTCTCCTATCCCTCTCCCATACTGCCTTTTAGCAGCGATGACGATAATAATAATAATAATAGTATTAGCTAGTAGCCTAATCCACTATACGTTTTATAATGCCTTATGTCTTAAACGTTAGCTAATATAGCATATAGATTACTATTACCATCACCACTACCTCCTCCTCTACTATTACTACCACTATTACTACCACTACCGCCACTGCCGCTTGCGGCCCCGCCGCTGCCCCTTGCTTGGACTAGCTTTGTGGCTGCCTAGTAGGCGAACTAATAGCGGCTCCTATAAAACTAGGCCCTTTATAGAAAGGCCACTATTAACTATATACCTACGGTTGTAGGCAAATAGTAATTAGACCTCCTAGTATTAGTAGGCGCCAAGAACACCTTTTATATTAGAAGGATTATAGAGACGGAGCTAGGTAAGTAGCTTATAAAAAAGGATTAGTGCTTAACTTGCTAAGTAAAAAATAAGGAGTACTAGGCCTACTCTAAAAAGGGTTCCTAGTAGGTAAGCAGGCCCAGTAACGCCTATGCTCGCTATTATATAGCGGCCCACTCCGGCGGGTGCAGTCTATTAAAGCGGCGCAAGTCCTAGAGAGGCTTATGGTCGCCGCCTCCTCCCCCTTAGTCTCTTCTTCCGAAGGGGCCGCCGCCGCCTCCTCTAGGAGCTAGGGGTTTGGGTGTAACAATATAAAAAGGCATAGTATAGAATTAACGGCCATAGCAGAGACTGGTATCTCTTTATAGGTAAGCTTTAACCTTATTCTAGTTAGTTTGGATCCTATATAGGTAAAGAAGCTGGTATCCTAGGCAGGCCCAACTGCAAGTTATCCTTTATAGGCAACTGTAAGGCGTTATAAAAGCCCTTATTCTACTTCCTATTTAGGTTTAGGTTAGAGGGGTATCTAGTATAGATAGATAAAGAGAGTAAGCATAGCAGGCCTCTGCTTTAGTATAGATAGATAGAGAGAGTAAGCATAGCGGGCCTCTGCTCTAGTATAAATAGATAAAGAAAGCAAGCATAGCGGGCCTCTACTCTAGTGTAGGTAGATAGAGAGAGCAAGCATAGCGGGCCTCTACTCTAGAGTAGTAGTATTGGAATAGAGGTTATCTTTATTCTACTACTTAAACGTGCTATAACTATTCCCACCCCCTTAAAGTGCATAAGCTTATAGCCTAGCGCGCGCTCTAATTAGTCCAGGAGTTTGCAGCAGTTTACTAGGAGACCTTAGGAAATAATAATAGTAGGGAACTCAGCGCGCGTTCTAATTAGCCTAGGAGTTTATAGCAGTTTACTAGGAGACCTTAGGGAACAACAATAGTAGGGAACTTAGCGTATATTCTAATTAGCCTAGGAGTTTACAGCAGTTTGCTAGGAGACCTTAGGGAATAATAATAATAATAAGGAACTTAACGCGCGTTCTAATTAGCCTAGGAGTTTACAGCAGTTTGCTAGGAGACCTTAGAGAATAATAACAATAGCAGGGAACTTAGCGCGCGTTCTAATTAGCCTAGGAGTTTATAAAAGTTTGCTAGGAGGCCCTAGGGAACAATAGTAGTAAGGGGCTTAGCGCGCGCTCTAATTAGCCTAAAAGTTTATAGCAGTTTAGGTAATATCTAGGCAAGGAGCTTAAGAGACGTCTAGCTCCTAGCCTATATTTTAATTAAAGGTAAGATCCACCTTATCTAACCTATTACCAATAATATTAGTAAACTCTTATATATCTATAAAGCCAGTTAGGTTATTAGTATCTAGAAGAGGATAGAAAGCAGTAGCTAAATATAGGTCCCATATATGGAGCTAGTTAAACTGCTTAATCCTCTTCACTAAAACGTCTATACTGGTACGGAGAATATTATAAGAGTTAAATAGTTATAAGCCTACCAACTATTTAGGGCCTCGCGGCATAGCTAGATTACTTAAATAGATTATACAAGTAAGTAGGAACATGTCAAGTTCTATAGAAGCCCGTATATAAGTACCTGACATCTCCTTACCAAATATATACTCTATCTTGCTACGCACCGTCCTAACCGTTGCGTTTAATAGATATACTCAATTAAATATAATATTAGTATTATAGGTAGAGTTCTTATAACACTTTATCTCAATTTTATAGCTACTGTTTAGGTACTCTAGTCCAAGATTAACGGCCTTATGCGTATTAGGAGACCTAAGCCAGTTTACAAACCCTAAAGCTAGTATTGTATACTAGAGTTCAGGCGAATTTACTAAAGTAAGATTCTACCAATAGAATAGCATCTTACGGCTATAATTATGCTATAACGCGCCAAAGAAGTAGACAATAAGGGGGTTAATAAGCCGTTATAGCATACCTATATCGGTATGTTTAACGGCATGCCGAACAGTAAGAAGTAGTTTAGCTTCTTAAAGTAGGCGACATATTATCCAAAACTCAATATTACCGTACGCGCGCCCACTCAAGTCCACACCGCTCTATACTTTAATAGTAAAAGCAGTAGACTAAATGTCCTTAACTATTTCTAGGAACCGCTCTGGTATAAGGCAACCAATTGCCCAAGTAACATTCTCTATATATTCCAACAATAACGGATCAGATAGGTCGGACAGTTTAAGTATTATAGTAAGAAGACCTCGGCGTTACATAGCTATATAGAAGAGGGCTATTACGCGCGCCATAAAGCCTTACTTAACAATTAGTACCACTTAATAGTACTTAGCGTTCTCCCATATAAATAGTGCATAATTCTATAGAGTAACGTTAGATCTTAGACAGTAGTACGCCTCCTTTTAATAGTCCTTAGGCACTAAATACGTGCGTACAATAGTGTTGCATAGATTTATCTTAATATGGAACCACGTAGGTATACTAAGGAGCTAGTCCTAATGGTTAAAAGGATAACCTATATAGGCCTATTCCTATTTTACCAACCTAATATAATACGCAGTAAGCTGGTTACTATAGGCAAGCTAGAGCCAATTAGTAAAGTCGTTATATATAGAGCCATAAGGGTTATCTAGAGCCTAAAGTCCAAGCTAGTCAAGGAAGATATTCTTATAGACGCTGTATATACCCTAAATAGTACCTTTATCTTCCATTATAGCACCAAACTACCAGAACTTGGTCTTCCTAGTATTAATACAGTATATACTTGGTATTTAAGGGAAAAGATCACTTTTAGCAAAGACGCGCTCCACTCTATATAGATAAACTCCCTTTATTGCCCTAGCAATAAGATAATGGCTAATCTTTGGTGTTAACTCGTCTCTAATAAAGCTAGGTAACCGGAAGATATTATCAAGTTATAGCGGTTTTATTAGATTGTGCATTAATTGGCGTAGCCCAGAGAGAGGCAATTTAGGGCAGAATATAATGGCCGCGGTTATTAATAAACATATAATAGACATATGGCCAAGCAACTCATCGCGTTTTATATCCTTAAAGTTCACATTATCGTATACAACCACTGTTTGTGGGTTATGCGCTAGAGTTTTAAGATACCTCTATAAATATTAGCCCCTAATTGGCCTAGAAGTTTATAGAAGTTTATAAAAGTTAATCTAATTAGCCTAGAAGTTCGCAGATATTCACAGAAGTTATTATTAAATAGAGATAAGATAGTTAACATACCTCTACCTCTTCCGCAATACTACCCATAATGCGATTTGCTAAATAATAACTATAATATAGTCCAAAGCCTAATAACGTTTCAAACACCCTCCTTTTTATACTAGAGCCTATAAGATAGATATCTATAAGTAAAATAAAGAAATTAAACCACTTCTTTACTCTAGAAGCATAAATTATACTAGTAATAGCATATACCCGCTTAACTAAAATATCCTAAGCCCCCGCCTTCTAACCTCCCGCCTTCTAACTTGCTTTATATGCGCGCTAGTTACCAAGCAGCTATAGTAAAGTTGCATACCATATTAGGGCAATGTCCTATATAGTACAGAAGGCGACTTCAAAGTCCAGCTCCTTTATATTCAACGTCTTATTAAACGTATTAAAATATAGCTCCTAGATAAGGCGGTCTAACTCTATAGTAAAAGACCCTACTAGCATAACTGCCCCTTAAATATAGCTAAGTTATAGATTCTCCATAACTGCATCTAATAATGCTTGCCGTTATTTCTTAATATAATTGTACTAACGGTGCCTAATTCTAACCCCTCTATTATCTGCATTATCTGCTCTAACCCAGGTAGATAAGAATTAAGCAAAGCTCCAACCCTCTTACTTTAAAGTGTTAACCACGGCTTATAACTTCTTTGCGCGCCACCACTATCTCCTACTTTAGTTTAATAAGGGAGGTTTAGGCTCACTAGTACTAGGTTAGCTATTATTATCTATTTAGTCGTCGTTATCGGAGGAATCTTTAGATATATTAATAAGGTGTTCTAGCGGGCTGGAAAGGCTAAAAGGGCTAGATATAGGACTCTAGGTATCCTACTTAGATATACGCCTATTAGGGGGACAGTCGGGCTCCATTATAGATAGAATATATAGAGTAGGAGATAAGCTTTTAAATAAAGGTATTATCGAGCTAGGCAGCGCTATATTAGGGGTCAAAGTACAACATTAAAGGCGATACAACTATTGTCTACTAGTAAGGCTGTACAGCCCTTACAAAACACGCCCATAATCTCTCAGACCCTCAGAGAAGAATTCACCTCGGCGCTCTATAATTGGCTGCTAAAGATAGCGCAAGCGCTAATACCTACGGCATACGTTAGGCTACGGCGCCGGTCGCTAATTAGCTCAGGAGTTTACAGGAGTCACAGGGGTTATAGAGGTATAGCGGTGCCAGCCGCTGATTGGCTCAGGAGTTTGCAGGAGGTAAGGTGGATTTTCTCTCCGAGGGTCTGAGTCAACTAAGATAACATATTCGCAGCACCACCAGCGCCAAGCCGCGGACATACTCGTATCAAGGGCCGCCCGCTGATCGAGTCGCTGATCGACGCCGACCATAGAGTTATTAGGGCCCCAAGTATATATAAAAAAGGTCCTCCCTACCTAATTCTCGATCGTGGTAGCACGTCTGCTATTATACCTACTATACAAGATGGCGCTGACCAGCCACGTAGAGATTAATATCGCCAATAATGCCGAATTACGCGCTAACGCGCAGCATATCCTCGCCTTTACGCGTGCCGCCTAGGCCTGAGAACACGTCTATAGCGTACAACCCGAAACAGAGAGAGTTTAAGGTAAGAAGGATATAATACCCCCCCTTTTCCTCCTAAGGGCTTGTTTACTACCCTTTTTTCACCTGTTCGCGCTTACCTGGTCGACGCCGCCAGGTAGATTAAGGTCTAATAGGTGGATTGTAAGCGCCACTAGCAAGCGCTCGTTTAGGGGTGTAGATCGAACAGGTAAGAGCGGCCTGTTTACTAGGTAGTCGCCAAGGTTATAAACTCCTTATTTGAATTGTAGCTTAATCTAAAGCCTTTAAATCGCACGCACTTGTATAATAGACGCGTAACAAATTAGAAAGGAACGCGTCCTTTCTGCCAAACTTTTAGTTTATATTCAATCTAACGCTTTTGCAACTAAATAACCCCTTAATTAACTTCTAATGCGGTCCTTTAGCTAAGTCTATACAGATAAATGCCGTTAAGCTAAGTATAAAAAACAAGGGAGATATAAGAGGTAATAGAGCCTGTACCCTACTAGGTAGTATACCCGTACTATATTAACGGGAGGAAAGCTACTATTAGGTCACTGCTCTAAGACTCCTATAAGGAAGTGTCCTAATCGCATATTTTGCCCTATCTACTATTTATATAATGCCTCTATTTAAAATTAATATTGCTATAAAATTAATGTAATCCTACCCTTGCTCCTATTTAAATATTATATATATACGCCTACGGTTCTCCTACTTATAGTATAACTTCTATTCTAAAGGAATAGTAGGACAAATATCCCTTAACCCGCTGGTAGACAACGCTTGGACCAGTTTTTAGGCCCGTGCAGGAACACCGTGCTGAGCTGTACACGAGGCATTTAGAAACAGTTGAATTAGTTTATTAATTAAGCCCAAATTAATGCCATAATATGCCCCAAATATTAAATGATATTAACTATGTAAAGTGGAAAGATCCTTGTACTAAAACCTTTATGAACCTACTACTAGAGCCATAGGCTCTCCCTCTATTTAAGCCCCTATAAATAGACGACTATTACGACCTAGTAAAGCTGCTGTCCCTTCTAGCACTAATTGCCATAATCCTATAGCCCTTTCCCGCCTATTCTTTAACAATAAAATGCTAGATTAGATGGCTATATGGATAAATACTTATGCGGAGGCGTATCCAGTATTAGAGAAGGACGCACCTTTAGGTAAGCAACGGTCTTGGTTGCTTACGTATAGGCAGAAGCTATATGCGTATTTTGGAGTCATCATTTATATAGGAATTATAATAGAGCTAGCAGTAGAAGTATAAGCAATTTAAATATCTTTGTGTTACTATAGTTTTTATTATGGAAGGAGCCAGAGCCTCTTATTGGCCGCAGCCTTATTAATAACGTTGCGCTATAATCGACGGGTTAAGGGATAGAACTAGGTGTCTTGTCCTAGAGCCCTAACCTAGGTCCCTAATTCTCTATCTCCTATATTTAATAAGTGCGCTTAGCTTAGTACTAATAGTAGGGGTGTATAAAACCCCTATATCTAAGTATTTATACTACTAATAGTACTAAAATATAGCTAGGTAGATTAAGGCATAAATAAAAACGGAATACCGCGCGGTAAGTCTAGGCTATTAGGTAGGATAGGGAATAAAAGGCTTATTATAGACTTCCTAGGGCGTATATAGTTTATTTAGTCGCCGCGCCGTATATAGGTGCTATATAGTATAGTAATATACACTGTATATTAAAGACGTAGTAGCTATATCGAGTTCTTATTAAGGCTTACCCTTCTAGTAATTTTTTTTTACAATACTATGTCTCCGCGCCCGCGCTGCGCCGCTATATATATGTCTTTATATTTGCTCTAGTAGTTTATTAATACAATCCTAATAAAACGCTAATAGCTATCTATTAGGCTCCTAGGCTTTATTATATAGGGGTATAGAGGCCGATTTTTATAGAGCCCTCTTTAGCTTATTATATTTAATGGTTATTTGGCTATAGCAGTAGCTATTATTACGGACGCTTTAAGTATAATATTATAACTACTTGGGGAAGAGTTGGAGGAAGCCAGTTAGTTAATAAGGGTATAGTCTAGGATGGAACTAGTAGAACTATATAACGAGGAATGGTAACTAAGGTTATATAATATTGTACGCAGTATATATAGAGTACGAGGGGAACGTATATATAACACGTATACTACGTACCTCACATATAAGGAGGATTTCTTAGGAGTATGGATGTATATTTAAAGGACTACAGTCCCTACCTAGATAATTCTCTCCTTATAGTAAATCTTAGAATATAATTAGAGTTAATCTGTTAGGCAACTACTCCACTAGTTATTATTTATACTTATTATATTATTAACTTCCTGTTTACCTATATAACCTAGCCTAATAATAAGTCCACCGTGGTATTTCCCATAAGGCTTTATTATACATTTACTACCTAGTTACAGTATTAATAAAGTTAAACAATATGCTACTAAAAGTACTAGTTACAACGCCATCTATAGTAGCTACGAATTTAGGGTTAGGAGGAGATACTAGTATAAGAGATACTAATTTACAGCTAGTCACGGTAGGTTAGTTACAGGAAATAGTTAATTAATTAATAGATAATAATTAAATACTTAAAAACTAAATTAATAGAATTAGAATAGCTAAGGTTAAGTTACCATCTATTAAACGGTTCTTAGGAGAAAAGTTAAAGCTTAAAGGGTTCCTTATATAAATGTAATTTAAGGTTATGCAGAAAGGGGTAAAGTTAGCAATACCTATAGACTAAGTGGCGTATATAGGATTGTTCTTAACCAAAAGAGCACTTAAGTGGTTTAAACCTTACCTTACCGAAATTTAAGTAAACGGAATGACAACTACTAACTAAGAAGTATAGTATATGTTTACTAACTAGAACGGGTTTACAGAAAGGTTAATATAGATATTTAGCAACCTAGAGGTAATAACCACAGTAAAATAGAAGCTTTAAAACCTAGTATAACGCACTTTAACAATTAAGTATATAATACAGTTTTAGACACTTGTAATATAGGTTAAGTAGAATAATAAGGCGCTTATGGCATAGTATAAATAAGGACTTTAGGCTAAAGTCTAGGACGTAATTATCCTAATAGAAGATGCGAATACTCTAAGAGAGTTAATAGATTAGTTAATTAAGATTAATAATAGGATCTATTAAAGGGAATAAGCTAAAAAAGAGTAAGATAGAGTTCTATAGTTGTATAAGGCGCATAGTACGCAACAATAGACGTAAAGTTATAAACTATAGAATGGTGGGCTAGAGCTAATAGACTTAAGCGGCACTAAAGAATCTAAAAAGTAGAATAAGAAACTATAGAAACCTAGAGGTTAAGGATTAAATAATTATAGGACTAAGGAGCTAAGGCTAAACTAGGGATTTTAGTAGCAGAAGATGTTTAGGCGGACTCTATAATAAAAAGAATAGTTTAAAAAAGGAGCTTATATAAATTATGGAAAATAAAGTTATTTTGCTAGAGACTATAGAGGTAGTTAGGGTAGCTACATAGTAAGGGGCGCAAGGTCGTTAGAATATAATAATATAGATATAGGTATATCATGCAGGACTAAGGAGTGTTTAATTAGGCACTTTGCGTTTTATTATAATAACATATACCAAATTTATAAGGACGCCAAGTATAGCGCAAGCTATTGGCTATAGGAGCTAGAGTTAAGAGAATTTAAAGAAACTAAAGAGTTAGATAAAGAATAAGATTAACTCTATAAGCTAGATTAAGATATTATAGCAATATACGGATAAAGATTAGCAACTATAATAATAGAGTTGGAGTATTTATTAATTAATAGCGACAAGAAAGAAAGAGAGGCTAATTAGGGGCGTTTAAACCTTAGTAACACAATAGAAGTAGAGACTAAGACCACTATAGAACGCGGTTTAGTAACGGGTATTATAATACTATTAAATATAGCATCTATTACTTTATAAGACAAAAAGAGTGATATCTAAAGGCAATTAAGTAAGTAGACGACTGCTAGTGCTAACTTACTATTTAATAAAGGTAAAAGGCCATAGGCTTAAAATTCTTAGGAAGAGATAAGAGAAGCTTAAGATTTTTAAAATAAGATAAGATATACCTAAGAACCTATAATAGACAAAAACCAATAGAGAAGGGTAGTAGCTTAGTTTAAAGATAAATAAATAAGTATGGGATAAAGATTTCTAGGGAACTAAGATTTTAAAGAATAAATAAGGTCTATAATAATTCTAGGTAAATATAGTGTTCAGCCTAAAGGTTAAAAAGTTAATATAGAGATTAAGAAGCGAGATAACTTTAAGGATCCCTTTAAAAGAAGAAAACCAAAAGAAGGTATAGATAAGTTTAGGCAATAAATTATTATATAGTAAGAATAAAAGCTAGACTAGAGATTAGCTATACTAGGACATACTAAGGATAAAGCACCTATACGGAAAGTTACTAATAGGCTAAAGGTAGGTATACTAAGAGCTAAGTAGTTAAGTAACTTAGAATAAGAAGAGGATTTAGGGATTCTAACTAGGTTTACAGAACGATACACTAAAGGATGCAATAATGCAGCAATAAAGAGATACTTCCTTATAGACAGATTGTATACACTTATGGAACTATACTAAAAGTAGTATTAGCAGCGAGGAAACGATAAATAGAAAGACTTCTATATATATTTAGATAAAAAGGTTATACTGGATTAAGCTATATTAAAAAGACAGATAAGTTATATTAAAGAAGTATTAATTATAACATTAAAAAATCTGGAAGAATAGGCTGTAGACTAGAGAGAGATAATATAAGTATTAGTACTAGTAAATAACACGGCAACATTTAGATTAGTATAGGATAGGTTTAAACTTAAAAATAAAGATAAACTAAGAGTTAACCTAAAGCACCTAGCGTATTATACATTGGCGTGGATTATATGTGTAGATAATATATACAACATATATAGGACACCTAAGGATAAGTACTATAAGTATCTAATAAGAATATATTAGATAATAGACAAAAGGCAATATAGAAACGCCAAGTATATATATAGTTAGTACTTAGTAGAAGTTTAAAAATAAGGAGACTTAATACTTTAACTAGGAAGGTTCCTTACGGAAGAATACCTAGATAGATGATAGTGGTAGAAGTGCCTAGAGAATACTTATTTATAACATATTAAGGACAAAAAGTAAACTAAGTATTAGCCATAGAAGGACTAAGTACAGTTAAGATCTAGTAGTTAATAGTTAGGAAAAGCGGAGGCCTATAGGACTAGAGGGAGCTAGTAGTAAAGCCTTAGACCCTTAAAAGAGTTATAGAACGACATCTAAACTTATAAGTCAATTGGCAAAATTAAAAGTTTAAAGCGTTAGTAGATAGTAGAGTAATAAGAAACCATATATTGCTAGCAGCAGTTAAAAGGATGGGGTCACCATATAGGCAGAAAGAACACTTATATATATTAATAACAATTTTAGGAGATCTAATAGCCTATAGTGGAGGCGTTATTAATCTTAAAATAGGACCTATTTAGTTAACTATTAAAGGGAGATAGGTTAAAATATCTTTTAATATTCTACTGTTGGGGAAAGACAAGGCAATATTAGGAATGCCTTAGTTACGGGAGTATAATCTAAAGATTAATTGGATTTTAGGTTAGGTTAATATTAAGGATACTTAATAACGTAGAATATAATAACAAACTAAAATAGTATGGTACTAAGTTAGAGCAACTTATAAAGAGACTAATCGAAGCTTAAGTCACGTACTAAAAAGATACTTTAAGTATAGCAAAAAGTTATAGAGCCCAGAAAGTAAAAAGCTATTAAAATATGCAGCGTAGGATTATAAGATAGAATTAGAACTAAAAATAAGTTTAAGGTTTTTTCTAATCTATAAGCTTACTAAAACCGAGTTAGTAGTACTTAAAGAGTTTATCTAGGAGAACTTATGCAAGGGATATATTAGACCGTTATAGTTATTAGCGGGATAATTTAGTATTATTTATACTAAAGAAAAACGGAAAAACTAAGGATGTGCATTAACTATAGGCAGTTAAATAGTATTATAAAGAAGGATAGGTATCCTTTACCCTTAATTAGCAAGATTTAAGATAGGATAGGCAACGCGCAAATCTTTACAAAGATAGATCTAAGGTGGGCGTACTATTAAATTAGGATTAAGGAAGGAGATAAGTAAAAGGCAGCCTTTAGGTTAAAGGAAGGACTATATAAGCCATTAGTAATGCAGTTTAGGCTTATAAATATACTGGTAACGTTTTAGAAACAAATTAATAGTATATTAGAAGAACACCTTAACGAGTTTGTTATAGCATACCTTAATAACATTATTATTTACTTAATTAATAAATAGGAATATAAGGAATATATTAAGTGGGTCTTAAAGAGACTATAAGAAGAAGAAATGCTAGTAGCAATTAAAAAATGCAAGTTCTTTATAAGAAAAACTAATTTTGTTAGATTTATTATTAAACTAGGAAGAATTAGCATAGACCTAAAGAAAGTAGAAGCTATAGTAAGTTAGCAGGAACCAGAGAATGTTATATAGTTAAGATTGTCTCTAGGGGTTTGCAACTACTATAGGAGGTTTATAGCGCAGTAGTTAAAACATATTAAACCATTTATAAGACTTATAAAAAAAGAGGAACTATAGATATAGGGGAAAGAATAGAAGAAGCTGTTCTAGGAACTTAAGGAAATATTTACCTAGGACCTAATCCTTAAAATCTATTAACTATAGTTAGATACAGTTATAGAAACAAACGTATTAAATTTTGCACTAGGGGCATATCTATTATAGAGATATTCAGACAGATAGCACCCAGTAGCGTACTATAGTTAAAAAATAACACCAGCAGAGCTAAACTATAATATCTACAATAAGGAGTTATTAGGTATAGTTACAGCACTTAAAAAATAAAGAGCATTTTATAAAGTACAGAGAAACTATTTATGGTTAAAACGGACTATAGGAACCTAATAGGATTCCTAATAATAAAGGAACTAAACTAAAGACAGGTTAGATGGGCAGAAATATTTACAAAATATCATTTCAGAATCTAGTATACTAAGGGTACTAAAAATACAAGAGTGGATATACTTAGTAAAAAGGCGAAGTTGGAAAATAAAGAAAAGCTATTAGGAGTAATGTTACGCAAAGATAAAGATAGATTAATTAGGTATAATTATCCTAAAATTACAGTAATAAAGAAAGAAAAGACCTATAAGATACCTAAGAGTGTGTAGTTATAAAGGATTTAGGAAGCATAAAAGGAGGATTTAGAGTTGCAGCAATACAAGTACTATAAGGCTATATATATACTAAGGACAGTCGCAAAAGAGTTTATAAAAGACTTTATAAAGGAATAACTTAAGGATATAACAGAGCTATAGGCTTAGTGTTAAGACTTTAGGAAGAGTATATTATTTAAAGAATTTAGGGGATAGCAAAATAAGTTATAAAGGAGTGTCTAAATTACTAAAGGAACAAACCAATAAGGTATAAGCTATATAGAGAACTATAACCTATTAAAATACCAGAGAGACCGTGGAAGGTTATATTATAGGACTTTATAGTAAAGCTATTAAAGTTAAAGGACCCTATTACCAGATAAGATTATAACGCGATCTTAGTAATAGTGGACAAGTTAACCAAGTAGGGCTACTTTATAGCATGCATAGAAGAAATATTAGTAGAGAATATAGCTAGGATTTATATTAAAAAAGTATTTATAAGATATAGAGCACTAATAAAGATCATATTAGATAGAGATTTAAGATTTATAGCAGTATTCTGGGAGGTATTTTTAGCTAAACAAGGGGTTTAAGCAGTAATGTTAATAGTATACTATCTACAGACGGACGGACAAACAGAAAGACTAAACTAAATATTAGAGCAGTACTTAAGACATTATATTAATTACGTACAGAATAATTAGGTATTATTATTACCAGTTACACAGTTTATATATAATGCTACACTACAGAAAGGCATAGGCACGTTACCTTTTAAGGCAAATTACGGATATAAGCTAAGAACGTTATTATTACTATAATAAGTAAAGAAAATAAGTAGTACAGCCAAAGAGAGAATGGAGACTCTAATAAATCTTTATAATTACCTTAAAGAAATAGCAAAGTTGGTATAAGAAAGAATAAAAAGGTACTATAATATTAAGAGATCTAAGGGACCAGATCTTAAGGAGGGGGATAAAATATAACTACTATACAAAAATTTTAAGAGTTAATAACTAAGTAAGAAGTTAGACCATGTTAGACTAGGACCATTTGTCACGGAGTAGGCACGAGCCGGGATACAATGCACTAAACGAGGTAGTAATTGAGAAGGCTACGTATACGTAACTATGCGTGGTTGATACAAAGACATTGGATGAAGAAGAAGAGTCTTCGTGTGCCAGGTACAAGGTATAAATAGGGGTTGTAGGGGAACGTGCGTAGGTGTCTCGGGACGAACGTGAGCACGGGTCAAGAACGTTAAAGACGCGCAGAGACGTGAGAACGAGTGAGTCCCGTGACACCATTTATAATTACAGCAAAGATCTTAGAAGTTATATACAGAATTAACTTACTAGAGAAAATAAAGATCTACCCTATATAGTATATTGTAATACTAGAGCTAGCATATAGGAATGTTAAGCCACTAGTTTATAAGGCAGATATATATAGAGGCCAAGAAGAAGACAAATAGGAGGTTTTAAAGATTATTAGTTATAAGGACATTAGTAACAAAATATGGTATAAAGTAAAGTAGATAGGCTATAATAAGACTACCTAGGAACCACTAGATAATTTAAAAAACGCTATAAGAAAGGTATAGGAGTATTAAAAGAAAAGGGGTTAGGCAATATTAATAAAAAAGGATTACTAAAGAATAAGTTATCTAAGGGGAACCTAAGAGAAGCAGCTACTAAGGTACTTAAAGTTATTTCCTTCTCTATTAGAGGAGAATCTATTCTTTTATTACCTAGTTCCTAAAGGCCTTATTCTATAAGCTTCTATTCCTTAAAATAAACCTTCTTAAGACGTAGTAAATAAGTAGATACCGTAATACGAGCTTTTAAAGCCCTCTATTTAGTATTATAAAAACGTTCCAAATCTACCAGAGCTTAAGTTAGCTTGCCATTAAGTTTTATAGCAGTAGATTAAACCTAAGACCCTAGCAGCAATTAATAAGAGTACTTAAAGACTATTAAGGGTAATAGGACGCGCATACTTAGCGTTAAAAACCAAGTAAACGTTACAGGACAATTAAATATTTGCTTTAGTACACTCTAAATAAAAAGAGGGTTGCTAAGATAAGGGACTTGCTAGCGCAATATAAACCAACCCCTCTTTTGTATAATAAGAATATAGAGATAATATTATCCCACTAAGAGAAAGTATAGAAGCAACAGTGTAAGTATAGCGTTGTGCTTATAAAGAAGAAGGAGCTTTAGGCATAATAAGCAAAAATATTAACTAAGTTAGTTAGATAGACATTACACCTCTAATAGAAGACTTAGAGATATTAAAAATCTTTAAGGACGAAGATAAAGAAGAGGGAGATAGTATTACAGACGCTTTAAGTATAATATTACAACTACTTAGGGAAGAGTTAGAGGAAGCTAGTTAGTTAATAAGGGCACAGTCTAAAATAAAACTAGTAGAACTATGTAACAAGGAATAGTAACTAAGGTTATATAATATTATACGCAGTGTACGCGGAGTATAAGGGGAATGTATATATAATATGTATACTACATACCTTACGTATAAGGAGGATTTCTTAGAAGTATAGATATATATTTTAAAGGACTACAGTCCCTACCTAGATAATTCTCTCCTTATAGTAAATCTTAGAATATAATTAGAGTTAATCTGTTAGGCAACCACTCCACCAGTTATTATTTATACTTGTTATATTGTTAACTTCCTATTTACCTATATAACCTACCTAATAACAAGTCCACCGTGGTATTTCCCATAAGGCTTTGTTATAGCTATAGGCGTATATCTTATTCTTGCTATAGAGAGGAGTATTCCTTTTATTATTCTAGTAGACTCCCTTATTATTAAGCTTTTAAATATATACTAGGTTAGTAAGAAAGCCTAGTATAATGGCTACTCCTATAAGTAGTATCTGTTTCTTATCCTTAAGGTAGTTAATCGTAACTATAGCTATACTAAAGCCTACGATCTCTTCTATATAAGAGTCTACGTAGATATAGTCTAAGGAGGCTTAATATCGCTAATAAATCTAGCTTAATTATTAAAGACGTATATATTAGTTCCTAAGTTAAAAAGAATACTATTATAAAGCTTATAGTCAAAAGCTATATTATAGGCTCCTTTTATAACAAAGCCTTATAGTAAATACTATAGTAGATTTGTTAATAGGCTAGGTATATAGATAGAAATAATAACAAGTTCTAACTATAGAGTAAGTGCCCAATAGATTAACTCCGATTATATTTTAAGATTTACCATAAAGAGAGAATTATCTAAGGTAGAGACTATAGTCTCTTAAATATATAATCTAACTTCCTGAAATCCCTTTATATATAAGGTATATAAAGTATATAATAGACCTTATAGATCTTATAGAGCTTATAAGGCTTATTATATAATCTTACTTACTACTTATTACATAGCTCTACTAGTTCTATTATGGCCCATACTACGTCCTATAGATTATATAGTTTACTAAAAAATATCTATAACACTTCTATTATAAGGTTTATAATACTTTCTAATAAACTACAAAGGCTCTAATAGGCTCTTATATGCTTTACTTATTACTATCTTTTAGCTTCTTATTAGCTTAATCGTCCTTTGTAATTTACTTAATACAGGCTTTAATTTTAGGTATTATATTTATAATATTCTTCTTTACTTTCTTTTAGATTTCGTTATTTAGTTTAAACTAAGATAGGTAAGAAATCAACTCTACTATATACTAGTATTTATTATAGTAGTGGCATTTTCCGTATAGGTATTATAGTACCTATTACCCTTACTTCTTCTTCTTCTTATCTACTAATAATTTAGGCTGTAATTTAGGCTTTAAATTTAGTAACTTATTTAACTCGTTCTTAAGGGTAACTATAAAGAATTCTTATAAGGTCTTGCCCTTCTAGGCGAGCTCTATATAACGGTAGTTTTAGTATATTTTAACTAGTTTAGAAAAGCTAGGAAGTATCTTCTTCTTCTACTTAAGCCTTTAAAACTTATTCTTCTAATATTTGAACTATATATATAAGGTCTTTTACTAAACAATTACTATCTGCCTTGGATTGATCTAGCTCCTTATACTTTATATATATCTTTTCTTACTCCTATAACTAGACTTTAAAGTTATAGTTCTAAGGCGCCTTCTTAAGCTTTATATACTAGGTAGCGACTTAAAGCTTTTAGGCATTATTAGTTAGAGTAACTCTCTACTTAAGTGACACTAAGATATTATAGGTAGTGTAACGGCGCTAAGACGCGTTACCTACTAAATTTTACCGCAATACTACTATATTCTACAACCCTATAATTAGCTCGCTTACTACTAGTGCCTTAGCGATTAACTTATATATTTATTTATATTGGTCCTAGCGACCCTTTTTCTCCTTCTTAGCTTAGTATCTTTATAATATAATATTTGTTTAAGCTTTACCTTAAAGGCATTAATTTAAGCTATAATATAATACTAAGCTTATTTTATATTGTCTAGGAAGGCCTAAAAAATATTTCTCTAAAAAGACCTTATCTATAACGACGCGTTAACGCGTTATACTTAGATACTAAAGTTATTCACTTTATACTGTCTAGGAAGGCCTTAGTAATATCCTACTTAATAGGCTAGACTAAATTAGACCTATAACCCAGAGTTGGTACTAAGTTATATAGTATTAAAAATCTTAAAAAGCTAATAATAGTACCTAAAGTAAGCTTATTTAAAAGAGCTATTACTATTTAAGAGAAATATAAGACCTAATTAGGATTAGAAATCAAAGATAATAATAACGCCACAGACGTGCATAAATAGATTTACGCCCTTGTAGCTAACTAGGCAGCTAATTATTCTAAAGCCTAAACTATATAAGAGATCCTAGACAACCTTATGGCCTTATAAAGTACGTTAGGAAAATAGGGAGTGGCACAGGAAATTTAGTTCTACTAAAAGCGTTTTTAGGGCCTAGGGCTAGCTTTACGCTATATTCGCCAAAGCCTAGAGCTATACGCTAGCACTACGCCAGCTAATAGTATAATTCTCAAATGGCTATGGCTAAAAGAGCGTAATACTATATATTGCAGCAATAAGCCAGCCTATAGCTATAAAATAGATATTGTTGCCATTATTGCATTTATCGCAGATACTATATATATTGCTTTTATTAAAATCTATATTTATAACTATGCTTTTCTTTTACAGCTCTAACTCTTTGCATATTTATTAGCAGCTTATTTACCTTTTAAAAGAAAATCCTTATTATATAATATATTAAACTAATTAAAATTAACCTAAGGATTAATAATAAAGCTTTGGGGCTTTAACCTAAGCTTTAATAGCATTATATGCGCGCTATAGAGCACTAATAAAAGGTTATAAATATAACGTCCACTAATACTTTATTGGCACTTTGCAAGAGATTACTGCCATGGCTCTATCTCCACTATACTCTAAAAATTATTTACGCGGCCTATATCTTTAAGATAAAGCAGGTTAACTAAAACACCTATATATTAAAGCCACCTACCCTATCCCTCACATTGCTGGTAACGCTGCCGGGCACCGTGCACCGGAACAATGGTTGATCCGGCCCCGGAACACCAAAAGTTGGTTTTTCTATGTACCCAGCAGCTTAATTACAGTTCAAATTACGTTAAGATATGCAAGAGATATGCCATCCAGAGACCCTAAAAAGCGAGGAAATGATAAAGATTATGTACCTGCAACACAGTACCCAAAATTTTTAAACGGTACTAAAGTTCCGGAGCTGCCAAACGATTAATCCCTACCTCAGTTCGACCCTCTACCGATCTACAATAACTACCCAGATGGACAGCCTAACCTACCCCCCAAATTTAACAATTTAGATATATACAAGCTCTTTAAATTATTCTTTACGGACAAATTAATAGATTGACTTGTATACTATACCAACTCTAATACAGCTAGAGTAAAATCTAATCCACAAAAAAGCCCGCTACAAAAGACGGCCCGAATATACCTATGGAAGGATACATTAAGGTCAGAGATATACGCATACTTTGGGGTGCTAATTTATATAGGGCTACACAAAGAACCAGCTATGGTTGACTATTGGAAAAAGGGTAATAAATATAACCCCTAACATCCAATTAGTTAATACATTTCTAAAAACCGGTTCCTAGCTATTAATTAATACCTCTACTACAAAGATCCGGTCCAATTAGCAACATTTACTACTCTATTTAAAAGAATTTGGGACGTTTCTAAGTATCTATAAAAGGCTTATCATCGCTATTATACTCCAGGAACCCACCTTGCTGTTAATAAGTCTATTAAGAGGTTTACCGGCCGGGCAAAAGAGATAGTAAATATCCCTAGTAAGCCAACGCCAGAGGGCTTTAAGATATAGATACTAGCTAATAAGGGCTACGTGCTTGACTGGCTATTTTATGCTAAGGGCCAAGGCCAAGGCCCGTACGAACTGGATACATACTGGACAAAGAAGGAGGGCTTTACTCCTACGGAGGCTGTAGTTCTAGATCTTTTACTAAGGAAGCAAGAAGGGCAACCGCGCTTCCGCCCAAATCGCCATATAGTTTAGGTAGATAACCTTTTCTCTTCTATAAAGCTCTTTAAACGCCTTTAGCGCAAAGAAATAGGGGCCGTAGGGACTATACGTATGTTACATACAAAGCGTGAGGAAGATCTTAATAGGAAGGAGTTAAAAAAGCAGTTAGGGGTTATTAAAAGGTGTAGGGGCCGCCCTAAAAAGAACGCAGCTACGGGGAACATAGAGAACTCTAGTTAAAATAGCCAGGTTTTTAGCTAAAATCCCAGCCAAGATCCCAGCCAGGCTTTTACTAAAGATTATCAAAATCTTCCTACCCCGGAGCTATTGCAAGAGCCCTTAGGGCTCTTAGAAAATGTTACGGCACTGTTACAGACCCTAGTCAGGGGCTCGCCTAGACCCTTGGCGCCATGTATATAGACGTGTCCTTTCCTCGACCTTCTCTTAGTCCTCGTCTTGGAATTCTCGTTCACTGGCTACCAATAGATTCTGTTCTTTTGACTGAGCCTTCACAGGAAACCCCATACAAAATAGCCAGTTTTATAAGGTTCTCAGCCAGACCCCCGCCCAGGACCCACCTCCTAATTACACTAAAGAGCCTTTCTCTTAAAAGCTTATAAATATTAAGTTATATTACATAAATGATATACAGTAGGGAGAGCTATATTGGGACGTCTTAAAGAATTAAACAGTGTTGCAAGCAGCTTGGAAAGACACCCAGGTTGTTCTATTTGCTAGTACCATTACTAGGCTAGGCGAATCTATTATAAGGGGGCGGAAAAGACCTGCTAAGACGTTAACTAATTCAGCCTATACAAGGCTTGTATTTGGGAACTTAGCTGTTAAGGTTCTTCCAATTCCACTGTTTATAGATCTCTACAATCATTTTATGAATGGGGTAGACCGCTTTAATTAAGTAACTTTGTATTATTTAACCTAAAGAGCAAAAAGGAAGATATGGAAGCCTCTCTAGTTCTTCCTTTTTGATCTAGTCCTCTCTAATTGCTATAGGCTTTCATCCTTCTTTGGCGGGGCCTATATAAAAATAGGGGGGCACAGAAAGTTTCTTAAAAGCTTAATTAAAGGCCTTTTTAACTCTTCTACAAAGCCAATCCGCAAGGATAACTGTACACCCTCTATAAGAGTTAATAATATCCAAATTGGGCCACACGGGCTTAAGCCAACTCAGCTGGGTAAGAAAAGGACTTGCTTAGCGTGTGCAGTAGCTAGAAGGAAAAGGAGGAGGGTAGCTATGGAAGAAGTAAGCCCTAATGCGCCTTGGCGTGCACCACAGATAAACTTTAGATATAAGCTATATAAGATACCACTTTGTTAGACAGGTGAATATTAGGGAGAACACTTAAAACAAGTTAAATTAGCAAGATCTATAGCTAGGACTACTGTAGCTTAAAATTCAGAAGCTTGTAGGTGTATTTTAGGCCACATTACTAGTGTACAGGTGGGTATAGCTCACTGCTCTGCACCGAAGTTACCTCAGCAAGCTCAGACCATAGAATCAATTAGCGGACATACGTATATCCGCAAGCGGATATCACTAACCTTTTTTGTTAAAAAGTTGATTCTATGGTCTGAGAGACTTTGCCAACGTTTCTTAAGCGACGCAACTTATTTTATATGTAGAGCAGTTACCTTTTTTAACGAAATTAATCTACACCCCTATAACAGCTATCATCTCAGAAATACTATTAAATTAATCCGTAGAAGCAGCTCTATAATTAATTAATATATCTACCCCATTAGCCCCCGCGATATTAAGCAGAAAGCGCCGCTAAATGGGTGATGTATCTATTGAATCGCCTACTACCTATCCAAACAACAACCACCTAAGGACTTTAAGCTGCTTATTACTACTATCTTAGGGGGCTATAAACGTCTGCACGAAGGTCTGCACGAAGGTCTGTATAAACGCTACACAAATGCCTATATAAAGCTCTGCTCAAAGGTCTGCACGAAGGTCTGCACGAAGGTCTGCACGAAGGTCTGCACAAAGCTTTACACGAAGCTCTGCGTATGGAGGCTCTGCACGAAGCTCTGCACGAAGCTTTACAGAAGCTCTGCACGAGGCGTTGCACGAAGCTCTACACGAGGCTTTGCACGAAGCTCTGCACAAGGCTTTGCAGAAGCTCTACACGAGGCTTTGCACGAAGCTCTGCTTGAAGCTCTGCTCAAAGCTCTGCTCGAAGCTCTGCACGAGGCTCTGCTCAAAGCTCTACACAAGGCTCTACTCAAAGCTCTGCTCGAAGCTCTGCATGAGGCTCTGCTTAAAGCTTTGCACGAGGCTCTGCACGAGGCTCTGCACAAGGCTCTGCATGATGCTCTGCACGATGCTCTACATGAGTCTCTGCTCTAAGCTCTGCACAAAGAGACCTGTAGTGCGATTGAGGACATTGCGGATATCCATTTGGAACCGTCGCGCCCGCTCTATAGTACAACCTCTCCGAGTTTGAGTTTCCGGCACCTAATACGGTAGCGGCTGTTCTAGTATCTTATTTAACCTTCTACCTCTCCGTCCTATCCCTTAACCCGTCGAGGCGCAACGCTGAGGCCAGCTTAGCAGGCCCGTGCAGGAACACCGTGCTGAGCTGTACTCGAGGCATCCACAGAGCCTCACGGTTGCTGCAGTTCTCATCACGAAGGTTCGAATGAGGGCCTCCTATTGGCTAATCCTTATCGATATCGTTGCGCCAGAATCGACGGGTTAAGGGATAGGTTTTTGTAGCGGTATACTATAGGTTAGTTTAAATATCCGTAACTTAGTAGTTGGCGCGCGATAAGGTTTTAGTAGGTATTTATATACTATAATATAGACGCTATATATCCGACAGGCTATAATAGGTTCTTTAGGGTGGCTATTATAGATCTATATAGGTTTTATATATATTAGCTAGTGTTTAATAAAGTTATATTGTTGGTAGCACTTCGGTAGCTACGGTATAGCAATTGCTTGATTGGTTGTGTTATTGGTGTCTAGAGGGAGAAGAGGTCTATTCTATATATTAGTGGTAACTCTTATGGAGCGCGTATGCGCTAATCCCAAAATAGGAAAGAGTAAATAAAATGGGTCCAAACACTGGCAACTCTCTATATAATTGGCCCAATAACCCATACACGTAACATACCGCACGTGATATTAAAATCCAACTCCAGTCTCTGTATTCTACGTTTACTTAATTTCTTACCAACTACTTAACCTCTCTCCACCCATTCCTTTGTATTTAAGTTGATTATATTTATATTAACAAGGTTTCTTAATATGTTACAAGTGTTTGCTTTTATTATTATGTCTATAGGGTTTAAGTTGCCATTAATCCATTTAATCTCCGTAATTATGCGTCTCTTATATAATTGGCGCAAGCATATTAAGTTAACCATTAATCTCTTCTCCTAAGTACTTCCCAACTTAACAAGGCATTTATATAGCAACTTAGAATCTATACAGAGTATAAGCGGGAGCTCCACCTACAAGATCTTCTCTATTATAGACTTTAAGACCGCGCCGTAATCGAATCCATAAGCCATTGTATATAGTTTAGAGGCTAGAACTAAGCGAGTAACTCTCTTGCACTTAATAGAGGACTAATAAACAATATTCGTACTACCACTATTATTGGCGATTGCAATTATAAAGCCAATTTGTAAGGTGTTGTTAGCATTATTAGCAAAAAAGGCATCTGTAAATACCACAATCTTAGGTAATTAGAGGTCTAAAGGTATAAATTATAGGCCTCTTAACTTGTTATCAATTTGCCATTATAAACGCTTATTTAGCTTCTTTGCATCACCTTCTTTTAGGTTAGTAACTTAAGCCGCAAAGGAAAGATTAAATAAAGACTCTAGTTGGTATATAGAGGCAATATACGCTCCTCTTACACGTTAAGCAATATATTAATCTTTTAGGGTAACCGTAACTCTCTTAGTGCCTCTTAAACTTATAAGATTAGTAGTCTTAAGGTTAACAAGGTTCAAGTTCTTACACTAGCGTATTTAGTTAAATGTAATGGAGTTATCATTATTAAGAGTAATTTAACCACTATTAAACTTAATTAGAGTACTTATTATAAGTTTCTTACGTTCCTTTGCCATAAACTTAGCATTTATAAGATTGATTTCCTCGTTTTATACAAACTCTTTATTTCCAACAAATAGAGTATCGTTAGTCTGGAGGCCAACAATTCCTACTCCAGCTTCATACATGTAGAGGAGGCAAGGGTTATAGGTAGACTCCTTTATCTTAAGCTTCTCCATATAGTAAAGGTGGTATATTAAGAACCAATAGTTGCCAGCCTTAGGGATACCATATAGAGGCTTAATCACCTTTATAATGGTATTGTTGCTGAGTTATAAGATATCTAAGAGTTCTAGAGGTAGACAAACATAGAAATCGCAATTTAAAAGAGTGGTAGATTGTATATACGCTTATAAGATATCACAGAGGTATAGGGAGGCGCCTTCCTTAAGAAGAGAAGGTGTAAGTGCGAGTATAATTCATTAACTCAATCGTTAAATGGTAGGTAACTGTATTAACACTAATTCCTTCTCCTAATTATTATAGGCTTATATAACTAATCGTGACTTCTTAAACGCTTAATTGGTGCCCTTATTCTTAATATTATTAACAAATCAGGAGTTAAATATACAGGTGCCTTCTAGTACTATAGAAGTATCAGCAATTCGAAATACGCCCTTCTTAAATAGGCCGTTAATCTCCTTCGTACGGGAGTCAGTATATAATGGAATTGCTATATAGACAGTAACGTCAGGTCTACAAAATCGTTTAGGTCGCTGGCGGTTGCGTTATAGTTACCAAATTGGTACCTCTTGCTCCTCTTCTCCTTCGTCAACTTACTCTCCGTCAGATTAATCTCCCTTAAAGTCTCCAACTATACTCTCTTTGTAATATAGCTTAATATAAGTTAATCGGAAATCAGTAACTCTAAATAAGAGTTTAACTTTATAAGTCTCGCCGGTAATTCCAATTAATGGGAAGGGGCCTTTCCAGCCTCCTTTCTCTCTGTATACAAGTACTAGGGAATTAGGTAGCAGGTTATGTAAAGCTTCCATATTAGAACCGTTTTGAGTATTAAGTGCGTTATTAACCATTCTCTTAGCTCTCTCCTTCGTAATCTTTTCTATTACTTTACATATAGTAACAGCACGTTGTTAAATTAATAGTGCTAGTACGTCACTGTCTAATATTTATAGGAAAGCACTAAATACCAGTAGAGTTGGTACTAAGCCGTTAGGGCCCATAGAATTATTTAACGCCTTAACAGCTATCTGTAAATATGCCTCCTTTAAGATATCTAAACCTATCTCTTCTTAAATAATCTTATAGGCGCGAAGAAGGGTTATATAACCTTATTTAACCTTTCTAATGCTCTAATAAGCCTTAATAGGCACGTACTTGGTCTTTGTTGCAACTATAGAGGCGTTTTAACAAAACTCACGGCTGTTAAAGTTGGTGCTGGTGTTGTGTATAACTAAATTAGGGGGACCGAGATAAGTATTAAGCTAATAAGTACAAAGAGCCTCCTAAGTGGTTTTTATAGATATATCTTTCAGAAATTGGGCGGCGGTAAATCCTATAGCCTTATTAACAACGTGGAGTACTGGCTTGCCGTTAATATAGAAGATATTAATAAATACTATATAATTAAAGTCTAAATTGTTAGGAAGCTTGAACTTAAATCTATATAGAGATTTACCGTGCTTTTAATAATAGTAATAGTACTTAGTTAGCTTCTCAATCATCTCTTTATTAATATTATAACCTAAACGCTTAAGTAGAGCATATAACTTCCCAACTAAAGGATGGCTAAAACAACGGTGCAATTATAACAACTCTGTTACCGTTAAGTAGCATACTATTAATATAATTAATACAGTAACGAATTACTATAGAGTCTTTTCCTATAGTAGGAAGGGGTGACCAAACTATTATACCACTAGCACTGTTAATATAGGAGTTACTACCTTATTAGTAAGGTTATTGTAGTAGCAACCTAGAGAGTCAAGATCTCGCAGGCTTATAAGAAATGGGGTATTAGCGCATATAACATAAAACACAATCTCTCCTACCAGTAATTGCACTTTAAGAGAACCTACTAATAACGTTAAGCCAATTCTAAACTTGACCTTAATAGCGCCGGCGTTAAAAGTATTAAGTGTAGCTATTAAGTTAACGGTCTCCTTGTATATAAGATATTGGCCAAATCCAACAGTTAATGCTCTTGCTGCTCCCATATCAATTATAATACCGTACCATTTATCAGAGTTATATTAAGAGGTCTCTTTAGAGGTGGTTAAATATATAAAAGGAAAAGTAGACTTATTAGGAACTACTCCTATAAGTACGTATTAAGTTACAAGGTTGCTTAACTTCTCAACTATTAACAATATAAAGTATTTAGCGTGTTTAGTATCTTCTTTAAGATTAAGTACAAAGGTCTAAAAGTCATTAAGATTATCATCGTCTTTGGTGCCTTTATATTCGGTAATCTATTAGGCAGCATTCCAATTAAAGGTACAGCCGTATTTACATCTATACTTCTCTTCCTAATCTTCTTACTCTTCTTTTAAGTATTTAGTAGACCAATAGCCTTATTTCTTACAAATAAAGCATCTCTTAACTTATAAGTTATAAGGGTTACAGAATTAAGGATTTCGGTCTTAAGGGTATCATTCTTAAAGGTATTAAGTATTGCGATTCTAAGGGTATTATAGAAAGCGTTAAAATCACAAGGTACCGTAATTATTGTAATTATTATTATTACAAACATATCGGCGGTCTATATAGTACGCTTCTTCCTCTTTATCTTCTCCTATAATATAGGTAGCTATAGCCGGTGGGTAACTTCTCTCATAGGTAACAATTAAGCTTTAAAGAGAGTTAATTAAGGCTAGCAATGTATTAGGTAGTTAAAAGCATGCGTAACTATAAGCCAAGTCGTCTTAATATGCAATAATTAAGCGCTATTACAAAGCGGCGTCACCCTTTATAGTCTCATCAGCGCCGTTCTATGCTTTTCGGAGGTCTCTAACTAAGATATTAAGGCATTCCTTCTTCTGTTTAGCTGTATTCTCCAGTTAAGATATAACTTCCTTTAGTGTAAGGCTATTAAATAACTAAAGTTAAGAGCGGTGGTAGTCATCGTTCTTAAAATAGGCTTATATTGCACCGCAAAGTTAAGCAAAAGTAGGTGTACTTTCTCTATATAATACTTAATTTACAAAGAAGTGGTTAAAAGCATCATCCTTTAGTATATTAGAATATGCCTTTGCCTTTATTACATCATTAGTAATATTAAGTTGCTTACAGTAATTCTCAAAGATATTAAGTTTAATATTAAAGTTATCATTCTAACCACTATATTTATTGTCTACTATAATCAACTTTATAAGGGAAATAATATCTCTGGCAGTACGGTCTACTAGTAAAAGTAGAGGAGGTAAGTTTTAGTGTTGCGTAGGTTATTATTTAACGTTATTAAGGTTGCCAACTCATACTTTAACTCCGCCTATCTTTAGCATATATGCTATAAGGTTTAACTTAAATTCTCTATCCTTTAGTATTGTTTGTTAAATCTCTAGTATTATCTAAGCAGTTAGCTCTTCCTCCTGAAGGCATTTATATAGTACATCATTTAGCTTAGGAGGGCGATTTAACTTATATACCCAAACTCCATACTTACGCAGAGCACTTTGTAAATTGCATAAGTATATCTTGTTAACTTTATTAAATAGCTATACCGTCTATTTATTAAAGTCTTCTTTAAATTACTCCTAGAGATCACTATCTTGCAACTATAATTGGTTATAGACCCAGCATTTATATCTCACAAAAGCATTTCTTTTATCTTTCTCCTTATTTGTGGGATTAAAGCCGTTAGGCCACTAATCCTTATTCTCTAGCTTTGCTAACCAGTCCACCATAGCTCGTATTTATTATATAGGAGGAGGTAAGGAGGGAGGCAGAATTGGTCGCTATAGGGTTTTCAGAGGTATAGAGGGAGGGAAAGTTGTTGGTATAGAGGCCGTATTAAGTTTATAGGTTGCAATAAACAATAAGACGCGCAGGTGCCGCAAATGCGTAATAGACGCGATATAGAAAGACAAGTATAGGTAGGCCTCTAAATCTTTAAATGCGAATTAAGTTGTAAAAACACAAGTATAGGCAGATATCTACTTCTTAACGCGTATTCCCTAGCAAATCTCATACAAGGGTTCTCTGTATAGGCAGGTAGGCCTTTCGTGGTTAATTCCTCTTTAAAATAGTACTATCTTCTAATCTATGATCACTAATCAGTATTAGTAGCACTTTGGTAGCTACGGTATAGCAATTGCTTAATTAGTTATGTTATTGGTGTCTAGAGGGAGAAGAGGTCTATTCTATATATTAGTAGTAACTCTTATAGAGCGCGTATGCGCTAATCCCAAAATGGGAAAGAGTGAATGAAATGGGTCTAAACATATATAGAGTTTTACAATCCCTAATAACGCGTTTTTTTTAATGAAAATAATTATAAGACCTAAAAATACTTAAGTAATAAAAATAATATATTCTAAAAGCCTAGGTTCTGTTATATAATTAATTAACTTTAGGAAATGATATAAAATACTAATATTAAGTTATTTTAATATCCATAACCTTTGCAACGCGGATTTTAACGGAATACTAAGAAACTTTAGATATGTGGCTTAGACGTAATTCTAGTGGTTTCGCATAAACGTAGTTAGTCCGCTTGCGGACTGATTAAAAATCCGAACCAATGGAATCACGTCTAAGCTTGCTGAGGTAAATACTAAAGCTTTTGGTGTTCTAGGGCCGGATTAACTATTATTCCAGTATATGGTGCCCGGCAGTATTACCAGCAATGCGAGGGATAAGTTTAACTTTTCTTTATCTATAACTATAATAATTAGTTAAGCCTTTTTAGGTATCACAAAGTAAGTACAAGTGGTAATAATATATAGCGAAGTAGATATTATTAAGCTATATACATAAACTGTATAATAAGGTCAAGACGTTGCGTAAGGAGAGAAGGTAAGGAAACGGGAAGAAAGGATATATATTATTAGTTTGGTTGCTTAGTCGATATATATACGGAGCAGAATAGGATTCAAGTAGCGGTCCTAGCAGAACTTGGCAGGATTTAGTGGACTTGGTAGAATATGGCAGAATGCGGCAGATTGCCGTTAGATTGCTATAGATTGCCAGTAGATTGCTATCAGATTGTCATCTCGCGGTCAGTCTCTTTTTGCTGCGTTGGTGGAAACAGGTGGAAATAGGTAGACGTGTATAAGGTATCACGGAGGTGTCCCATAACACTAGGAAGTATACCGCTAAGAGGGTATATCTGCCTAGAAGTAGCAGTTTGCGTATACTCTTACACCTATATATAGTCTCGCCTCTATTTATCTTAGCTCTACTAATTATATACGCATTAAATAAACTCTTTAGCTATAGAGTCTAGGCTCTTTTTATCCCGCTTCTAATATTGGACCAAGTTATAGATATATATAAAGTATAAGCCTACTTTAGAAGAATCCTCTTCTCTACAATCTATTTAAATATTAGTAGTAGAGGTTCTGTCCTGCTTATTATAATTCTTTTATAAAAATATAGCTAGTGCTTTAATAAAACTAAAAAGCCCTATTTTGTTTTTAACTTAATATACCTAGCGCTATATTTTAATTAGAATACTAGCCTCTTCTACTATAACAGGACTAGCCTAGTTATAATAGGAATGTCTTATTAAAACACTTAACAGATAACTATCTAAAATTGTTTACAACTATTTAAAACTGTTTGCAAATATTTAAAACTATTTGCAACTATTTAAAACTATTTATAACCATTAAAAACTATTTACAACTATTTAAAACCATTTATAACTGTTTAAAACTGTTTACAACTATTTAAAACTATTTACAACTATTTAAAACTGTTTGCAACTATTTGAAACCATTTGCAACTATTTAAAACTATTTGCGACTATTTGCAACTGTTTACAGCAATCTATAATTGTTTACTACAATCTACTAGTTTCCACTCCTTAAAACAAACCTTTTTATAAACCTTCTTAAGATGAGATAAATAAGCCAAGGCCAAGAGATAAGCTTTAAAGAGGCAGCGTTTCTCTTTATAAGTATAGTCCTTATTATCCCGTAAATGTTAAAGGTTAGTATAAGCTTACAACAGCTCCCGCTTAAGAGAGTTAGTGGTAGATTAAATATAAAACCCTAAGGGAAATTAACAAGGGAACTTAAAGGCTACTAAGGTTAATGGAACGCGCACATTTACCATTAGATACTAATTGAATGTTACAACCGGAACGCATGTTAGACTTAGTACACTTAGAATAGGAGGAAGGTTGGCGGCTAGAGGGCGTTGCGATTGCGACGTAAACTAACCCCTTCTTAAAGCAGTAAGAACACGGACCCATTATAATGCCAGTTAAAAGAATTAACGCGATAGTACGGGCATAACGCTATAAGTATAAAGAAGAAGAAGCTTTAGGTATAGTAAGTAAAGATATTAACTAAGTTAATTAAGCGGATATTACACCTCTAGTAGACGACTTAGAGATATTAGGAATCTTTAAGGACGAAGATAAAGAGGAGGGAGGTGGTATTACGGACGCTTTAAGTACAATGTTATAACTACTTAGAGAGGAGTCAGAGGAAGCTAGTTGGCTAATATAGGCACGGTCTAGGATGGAACTGGTAGAACTATATAACGAGGAATGGTAACTAAGACACGTGACCTATATGTAGTAAGCGTAGCAAACATAGCGAACGTACTTATATACACCATGTTTACTATATACCTTACGTAATAAAGGGATTTCTTAGGAGTACGGATGTGTATTTAAAGGACCACAGTCCCTACCTAGATAGTTCCTTTCCTTATAGTAAATCTTAGAATACAATTAGAGTTAATCTGTTGGGCAACCACTCTACCAGTTGTTATTACATTGTCAACTTCTTGTTTACCTACACACCTAGCCCATTAGCGAGTCTACCGTAGTATTTCCTACAAGGCTTTGTTACACTGGTAGTGTGGTGGTGTAGATTGGACGTCGCCTACTGTCTTGGCATTTTTCTATATTTATAGAGCCTTCGGCTTTCCTCCCTCTTACATATCATCACCAACCTACCAGTTACCGGAAATACATTCTTTTCTTTCTTTCTACTGACTGATACTGACTGATTACGACCAACTGACCAACCGACAGATAGACAGACAGACTGATAGACTACACCGTGACTTCCCATCGGAGAGACACCGTACCCTCCCACAGTAGAACTTGGCAGGATTTGGTGGACTTGGCAGAATATAGCAGAATGCGGCAGATTGCCGTCAGATTGCCGTCAGATTGCCATAGATTGCCATCAGATTGCCGTTTCGCGGTCGGTCTCTTCTTGATGCGTCGGTGGAAACAGGTGGACGTGTGTAAGGTGTCATGGAGGTGTCCCGTGACAGCCTGCATTAAGGACGCTAATAGCCTTAAGGATCTAACCCTTTCTCCCCTATTTGGTAAAAGCAACGGGCTTAATTTAGGGCCTATTCCTGGCTTTCTACCTATACTTACCGCAGTAGAGGAGCTTCTAATTGCGTGCGTATACGTTTATCTGCAAGTTGTGCGTATACGCGGTTAGCAATATTGCTATACTGGCCATATCTGCTGCTTTAGCTAGAACATACTAAAGACTTAGACGCAGCTACCACGGCTACCTTCTAAACTCGATATACCGGTTATAAGGCCTATAGCAGTAGAGGGTGGCAAATACCTAAGTTAACGGTTTACTAAGTGGTATACTATAAGGCGCTCTACTATAGCACAGTGGCTATACTTTCTAAAGGTCAATTATTCTAATTATCACGACATTAAAATATATAGCACTTGGCTTACCAGCTTACCTAAAAATGGCTCTATATTAGATTAGCTACCTTATATTAATAAGTTGGAGTCTAATTCTAGTGGCCTAACAGCTTACCCTACTGCTCCTATACAACCTCCTCCTACTATTAATTCTCTGCCTACTAAGCTTAGTAGTAATATACTAGACAGCAAATTTAATGACAATATACTAGATACTTTGGTTCCTAATCTAATGCCTAACCTTAATAAATTAGAGCTTTTAGGTTGTGAGGTTTAACACTAATAAGACCTATAAGTGGGCCTAGAGGTTCCTACTATGTGACAGATACCTCTCTCTAAGCGATTAGCTAGTTTTATTATACGCGGCGCCTTTCTTACCCTATTTCCTTATAGTAAAGTAGATTTTAATATACTACGAAGCCGTATAGTTACCCTAGCTGCATACGCTAAGCATATACTTAAGTATTAAGACAGTTAGTTTGGCCGCCACCCCTTATTTCACTACTATATATTTAATTAGATTATAAGAGAGCAAGCCCTTAACGCTACCCGCTTTTTTTATAGCTAATTAGATAAGAATAATCCGTCTTTAAATAAGCTTGGTAATCTTATAAATAGTAATAGGGGTAACTTAGCGCTGCTGATCTACATTGGTATAATTTATACTCTTATATGCCTCTATTTAACGAATATAAGGCTACTAATAAGGCTTAGTGCTACTAGATTGCTTCTTAAAATCTTAACGATAATCTATATATTGCTGCTTATTGGCTATATCGCCGCTTTAGTCTATTTAGGAAGCACGTGCTTATAGGTCTATTTAATATCATTGACTTTTAGTCCTAATATAAGTAGTAGGTGCGAGGTAGCGGCTATATATATAGCTTTTTATAGAGTTTAACAGCCCTAAAGCTAGATCTGTCAGCTAGTGTATTAAGGGCGGCTTTTGCTAAGTACTGGGCTACTTTTATATTTGTAATAAATCCTAATTAATCTAGGCCTCCTAATATTTAATCTCCTTTTACTCTTAGTGTCTGAACAAGGTTTTGTAATGTAGTTGTACACAATTACGTAAGCTAAGCGAGCTTAGGAAATCCACTAAATTCTACCTATAGAATAGGAGAATAAAATTAAGTATTAATTAAATCAGTTACTACCTAATACTATCGTAATAGCAATACGTATTACTAGAAGTGATACCAACACTGATTAGTGATCACAGATTAGGAGACGTATTACCTACAAAGAGAGACGAGCTCGATTAGTCCCTGCTATAGGCCTCTACCGATCCCGTTTGCTAAGGAGCATTAGTTAACGTATATTTGAAAAGTTAACCCCTCTTCTTAAGAGGCCCTTAATTCTTTATACACAGCCTTTAGGTACTTAAAGAACCAACCCCTATCTAATAGGCCCTTGGTTTGTGTCTACTACGCGTTTAGAACCCAAAATTAAACCTAATAAGGAGTATTAGGCCCTCTAAAAGGCTTTAGGTACTTAAGGAACTAACCCTTTTAATAGGCCCTTAGTTCGCGTCTATTACGTATCTGTATTAATTCGCGTCTATTACGCGTTTAGAACCTAAAATTAAACTTAACAAGAGTTACGAGACAAGAACTAATATGTTAGATATTAGGGTATAAGTTAGAAAAGGACAGAGGAGATGGAGCGAAGGGCTTAATGTATAGTCTAAAGACATCGACAAAGGAGAAATTAGTGAATTTATATAGTATAAGATTATAGAATATGGATTTTATAATATAATAGATAATAATCTATAGGAGCTTTACCGCGACGACTTTAACGCCTTTATACTAGAAGTCTTTAAGAATTGTAACTAGACAACTGTTTGTGACCTCTGATACTTTGAGTTCATAGAGTATAGATTAAGAAGGACAGACATGTTATAGTCCTATAGTTACTCTTTAATACCTTATAAGAAGAGGATCCTATAGAATGGACTAAGCTTGAGATTAAGGAGCATATGGTAACCAGAGGGAAGTTTAATTTAGGACGAATTGACTACCTCCTTAAGAACAACTTTACCAGTGCTAGTACTATTAAAACCCTAATCTTAACCTCACTAACTATAAACCCTGCCCTACTTATAATACTACCTATAAACCCTATCCTATCTATAACACTACCTATATAACCTACCTCGCCGATATAATAAAACTAACCTTATATTAATTTACTAATAATAATAGGACTATTTAGATAGAACTAAAACTAGGGTTTTAGTAAGGAGTTAATAAACCTTATAAAGATGTATATAGAAGATAATAAGTATAGCGGAGAAGATGATAATTTTGACTTTAAACTTACTATCTTCTATGACCTTTATAGCAGAGCTGACGTACCCTAAGAAGCCAAGGTTAAAGCCTACCCTATAATGTTACGCGGCTTAGCACTTAACCACTACTATACTAACCTTAAAAATGTTACCCTAACCCTTTTATTCGACTAAATCTGCGACGCTATACGCAACTACTTTAAGGTGTTACGGACAGCTTAAGTACGATGTTATGACTACTTGGAGAAGAGTTAGAGGAAGCTAGTTGGTTAATATAGGCACGGTCTAGGATGGAACCAGTGGAACTATGTGACGAGGAATGGTAAGCGAGTCACGTGATATAATCTGTGTAATCTGTAAGATCTGGGATAAAGCGAATAGAGCAGATAGAGTAGACAGAGCGAAGGGATTTCTTAGGCATAAGGTTATATATTTAAAGGACCACAGTCCCTACCTAGATAGTTCTCTCTTTACAGTAAATCTTAGAATACAATTAGAGTTAATCTATTAGGTAACCACTCCACCAGTTATTATTACGTTGTTGACCATTATTACCTACATACCTAGCCCATTGACGAATCTACTGTAGTAACTACTATAAGGACCCGTTATATATTTACTACCTAGTTACGGTATTAATAAGGTCGAATAATATGCCACCCAAAGCACTAGTTACAATGCTATTAATGGCAATAACTACCTTGGAATTAGGAGACACCAGTATAGCAGATACGGACTTATAGGTGGTCACGAGAGGTTAGTTATAGGAAATAGTTAATCGCTTATTAGACAATAATAGGATACTAGAGGAACGTATTAATGGAATTAGAGCAGTAAAGGTTAAGTTACCGTTAATTAAATGATTTTTAGGAGAGAGGTTAAAACTTAAAGGGTTCCTTATGTAAATGCACTTTAAGGTTATATAGGAAGGAGTAAAGTTAGCAACACCTATAGATTAAGTGGCGTATATAGGATTGTTCTTAACAGGACAAGCACTTAAGTAGTTTAAATCTTACCTTACCGAGATATAAGTAAGCGGTATAACAACTACTAACTAAGATGTATAGTATATATTTACCAGTTGGAATGGGTTCGCAGAAAGACTAATATAGATGTTTAAAGACCTGGAAGCAACGACTACGGTAAAACAAAAGCTTTAAAACTTAGTACAACGTTCTTTAGCGATAGAATATACAATATAGTTTTAGACACTCATAATATAGGTTAAGTGGAATAATAAGGCGCTTATAGCAGAGTATAAATAAGGACTTAAGGCTAAGGTCTAGGACGCAATTATCCTAATAGAAGATGCGGAAAGTCTAAGAGACTTAATAGATTAGTTAGTAAAAATTAATAATAGGATCTATTAAAGGGAATAAGCTAAAAAAGGGTAAGATAGAGTTCTATAGTTATATAAGGCGCAGAATATATAACAACAGATATAGAGTTAAAAACCATAGAATGGTGCAGAGCTAATAGACTTAAGCGGTACTAAAGAGTCTAAGAGAGGGATAAAGAAACTATAGAAACCTAGAGATTAAGGATTAAGTAATTATAGGACTAGGGAGCAGAGGCTAAACTAGGGATTTTAGTAGTAGAAGATATTTAGGCAGACTCCATAATAAGAACAGTAGTTTAAGTTAGGAGCTTATATAAATTGCGGAAAACAAGGTTATTTTGCCAGAGACTATAGAGGTAGTTAGAGTAACTATGCGGTAAAAGGCACCAGGTTGTTAAAGTATGATAATATAGATATAGGAGTATTACACGGGATTAAAGAGTGTTTGATTAAACACTTCGCGTTCTATTACAATAACGCATGCCAAATTTATAAAGACGCTAAGTATAGCGTAAGCTATTGGCCGTAAGAGCCAGAGTTAAAAGGACTTAAAGGAACTAGAGAGTTAGATAAGAAATAAAATCAACTTTATAAGCTAAATCGAGATGTTATAGTAATATGCGGATAAGGATTAGCAATAATAATAATGGAGTTAGAATACTTATTAATTAATAGTAATAAGAAAGAAAAGGAGGCTAACTAGAAGCACTTAAACCTTAATAACGCAATAGAAGTAGAGACTAAGACTATGATAGAATAGGGTTTAGTAACAGGTATTATAACACCGTTGGATACGGCATCTATTGCTTTATAAGACGGAAGGAGTAATATTAATAAAGGATTAGGTAAGTAGGTAACTGCTAGTACTAGCTTACCACTTAATAAAGGCAAAAGGCTATAGGTCTAAGACTCTTAAGAAGAGATAAGGAAAGCTCTAGACTTATAGGGCGCGATAAGGATAGCTTAGAATCCTACAACGGACGAAAACTAATAGGAAAGGGCAGTAACTTAGTTTAGTAACAAACAAACGAGTATAGGACGCAAGTTCCAAAACTGTAAGTTTAGGGAACAAATAAGAACGTTAGCAATTCCAGGTAAATATAGTATTTAGCCTAAAGGTTAAAAAGTTAATACTAAGATTAAGAAGTAAGACGACTTTAAGAATCTAGCTACAAGACACAGAAAAAAAGAAACTATAGATAAGTTTAGGATAAGAATTATTATATAGCAAGAGCAAAAGCTAGATAAAAGGTTAGCTATACTAGGTTATATAAGGGACAGAGTACCTATATAAAGAGTTACTAATAGACCTAGCGCAGGGACGCCTAGGGCTAAGTAGTTAGACAAACTAGAATAAGAAGAGGATCTAGATATCCTAATTAGGTTTAAAGAAAGGCATACTAAAGGATATTATAATATAGTAATAATAAGGTACTTTCTTATAGATAGACTATATATACTAAACCAGTTGTATAGAAAGTGGTATAGGCAACGACATAATAATAAATAGGAAGACTTTTATATATAGCTAGACGAAAAAGTTATCTAAGACTAACCTATTACGGAAAAACGTATAAACCACATTAAAGGAGCGTTAATTATAATGTTAAGGAACCTAGAAGAGGGATCTAGGGACTAGAGAGGAGAACGGCAAATCTTAGTACCCGTAGCGGAAATACCAGTAGTTAGGTTAACTAGGTATTGGTTTAAACTTAAGGATAAAAACGAGCTAAGAGTTAACCTAAGTCACCTAGCGCATTATATATTATTATGGATAGCTTGCGTGGATGACGTGTGTAATATATATAGGATACTAAAAGATAAAAACCAGAAGTACCTAGTAAGGATATATTGGGCACTAGAGGAAAAATGGTTTAGAGACGCTAGGTATATATATAGATAGCACCTAGTAAAAGTACAGAGTTAAGGGGACCTAATACTTTAACTAGAAAGTTCCTTATAGAAGAATGCCTAGATAGATAATAGTAGTGGGACTACCTAGAGAATACTTGTCTATAGTATATAGAGGAAAAGAAATAAACTAAGTATTGGCTAAAAGTAGACTAAGTATAGACAGGATCTAGTAGCTAATAGTTAGGAAAAGGGGAGGCCTATAGGACTAGAGGGAACTAGTAGTAGAGCCTTAAACCCTTAAGGGAATTTAAGAACAATACCTAAACTTATGAGTTAAGTGGTAAGATTAATAGTTTGAAGCACTGATAGATAGTGGAGCAATAAGAAACCACATATTATTAGTAGTAGTAAAAAGGATGGGGTTACTATATAGATAAAAAAAACACCTATATCTACTTATAACGATTTTAGGAGATTAAATAGCCTATAGAAGAGGTATTATTAATCTTAAAATAGAACCTATTTAGTTAACTATTAAAGGGAGACAGGTCAGAATGTCTTTTAATATCCTACCGTTAGGAAAGAATGAGGTAATACTAGAAATGCCTTAGTTATAGGAATATAATCTAAAGATTAATTAGGTTATAGGGCAGGTTAATATTAGAGATACTTAATAACGTAAAGTGCGACAGTAAACCAAGTTAGTATGGTACTAAGTTAGAGCAACGTATAAAGCGACTAGGTAAGGCTTAAGTTATATACTAAAGAGATACTATAAGTATAGTAAAAAGTTATAGTTACTAGAAAGCGAAAAGCTGTTAGAATATACAGTATGGGACTATAAAATAGAGTTAGAACTAGGAATAAGTCTAAAGTTCTTTCTAATCTATAAGCCTACTAAAACCAAGTTAGTAGCACTTAAAGAGTTTGTCTAGGAAAACTTATAAAAGGGATATATTAGACCGTTATAATTGTTAGTAGGGTATCTAGTACTATTTATCCCAAAGAAAAACGGAAAACTTAGGATATGCATTAACTACAGACAGTTAAACAGCATTACCAGAAAAGATAGATATCCTTTACCCTTAATTAGCGAAATCTAAGACTGGATAGGTAACGTAAAAATCTTTATGAAGATAGATCTGAGGTGGGCGTATTATTAGATTAGAATTAAGGAAGGCAATAAATAGAAGGCAGCCTTTAGGTTAAAGGAAGGACTGTATAAGCTATTAGTTATATAATTTGGACCTATAAATGCACCAGTAACGTTCTAAAAGCAAATTAATAGCGTGTTAGGAGAACACCTCAATAAGTTTGTTATAGCATACCTTAATAATATTATTATCTACTTAGAAAGCGAGAAAGAACATAGAGAATACATAGAGTGGGTCTTAAAGAGACTATAAGAAGAATAGATGCTAGTAGCAATTAAGAAATGCGAGTTCTTCACTAAGAGAACCGATTTTGTAGGATTTATTATTAAACTAGGAAAAATTAGTATAGACTTAAAGAAAGTTAAAGCTATAGTAAGTTAGCAAGAACTAGAGAACGTTACGTAGTTAAGATCGTTCCTAGGGTTTTATAACTACTATAGGAGGTTTATTACACAATGGTTAAGAAATATTAAGCCGTTTACTTGATTAACAAAGAAAGAGGAACTGTGGGTATAGGCCAATAAGTAAAGGAAGTTGTTTAAGGAACTTAAGGAGTTGTTTACCCAGGAACTAATCCTTAAGATTTACCAACTAAAGTTAGAAACGGTTGTTAAGATAGATGTATTAGACTTCGCACTAGGAGCATATTTGCTATAGAAGCACTAGAACGCATAGCATCTAGTAGCGTATTATAGTTAAAAGATAACACTACTAGAACTGAACTATAATATCTATAATAAGGAGTTATTAGGTATAATTATAGCGTTAAAGGAATAGAGAGCATTTTTACAAGGTATAGAGGAACTATTTATAGTTAAGATGGACTATAAAAACCTTATAGGATTCCTAATAATAAAGGAACTTAACTAAAAACAGGTTAGATAGGCGGAAATGCTTACGGAATACCATTTTAAAATTTAGTATACTAAGGGTATAGACAATATATAAGCGGATGCTCTAAGCAGGAAAGCTAAACTATTAGGGGCTATATTGCGAAAAGATAAAGATAGATTAATTAGGTATAATTATTCTAAGATAGCAGCAATATAAGAAAGCCAGATCCATAAATTACCTAAAAGTAATTGGATATAGAAGATCTAAGAGGCATAAGACAAAGACCCAGACATAGAATAGTATAAAAACAGAGAAGCAACTTATGTTCCAAGGTCTATTATAAAAGAGTTTATTAAGGTATTCTATAAGGGACTAATTTAAGGATATAATGGAGCTATAGGCTTAGTATTAAGACTTTAAGAGGAATATATTATTTAAGGAATCTGGGGACTAGTAAAATAAGTTATAAGAGAATGTCTAGATTACTAAAGAAATAAACTAATAAGGTATAAGCTGTACGGAGGGTTATAACCTGTTAAAATACTAGAAAGACTATAGGAGGTTATATTATGGGATTTTATTATTAAGCTACTAAAGTTAAGAGATCTTATTATAGGACAAGATTATAATGCGATCTTAGTAATAGTAAACAAGCTTACAAAGTGGGGATACTTTATAGCGTGTATAGAAGAAATGTTAGTAGAAGATATCGCTAGAATTTATATTAAGGAAGTGTTTATAAGACATAGAGTACTAGGCAAAATTATATTAGACAGAGATCTAAGATTCATAGTAGCCTTTTAAGAGGTATTCTTAGCTAAATAAGGGGTTTAAGCAGCAACCTTAATAGCGTATTATCCGCAAACGGACGGATAGACAGAAAGACTAAATTAGATACTAGAATAGTATCTAAGGCATTATATTAACTGTTGGTCACACAGGGTGACTCACCAATAACAACTACTCGAGTAGGTTACAGTGATGTTGGTTAATAAAGCTTCATTTTTATTGGAATGAGGAAGGGCGAGGAGCTTAAGACTCCTCGCCACGCTAGTGCCGCGGCGTCACGTGACGACCGCTTGCCTAATTCCCGACATTAACTATACATAGAATAATTAGGTGTTACTATTTAAGGCGAACTATGGGTACAAGCCAAGAATATTATTATTGCCACGTTAAGTAAAGAAAACGAGTAGCACAGCTAAATAAAGAATGGAGACTTTAATAAATCTTTATATAGACCTTAAAGAAATAGCTAAACTAGTATAAGAACAAATAAAAAGGTACTATAACGCTAGGAGATCTAAGGGACCAGATCTTAAGGAGGGGGATAAAGTGTGGCTACTATATAAAAAATTTAAGAGTTAACAACTAAGCAAAAAGTTAGATTATATTAGACTAGGACCTTTTAAAATCACATAGAGAATTTTATCACTTATATATAAACTAAACCTACTAGCTAAAATAAAAATCTACCCTATATAGCATATTGCAATGCTAGAGTCGGTATATAGGAACGTTAAACCACTAGTTTATAAGGCGGATATGTATAGAGGGCAAAAAGAAGACGAGTAGTAAGTTTTAAAGATTATTAGTTACAAGGATATAGATAACGAAATATAGTACAAAGTAAAGTAGATAGGCTATAGTAAAACTATTTAGGAACTACTAAGTAACCTAAAGAATGCTATAGGAAAGGTATAGGAGTATTAGAAGAAAGTAGGTTAGGGAGTATTAAAAAAGGATCGCCAAAGGATAAGTTACCTAAGGGGGACCCAGGAAGAGCAACTACCGCGTTACTTAGAGTTGTTTCCTTCTCCAGAAACTCTACTCTCTTATTACCTAACTTAGTGAGGCCCTACTTAACTAGCTTCTACTTCTTAAAACGAATCTTCTTACGAACCTTCTTAAGACGGATTAACCGAGCGGAAGTAGCAAGATAAGACTCGAGAGCCTGTTGCTAAGTATTAGCAGCCTCTCGCTTAGCGTCCTAAGAACAGCAGAGTTCTGCTAGAGTGACTAACAGCTTATTATTAAGCTTTATAGCGGCAGATTAAACGCGAGACCCTATAATAAGTTACTTAGGGAACTTAAAGACTGTTAAGAGTTATAGGACGCGTATACTTAGCATTAGAAATAGAGCGAATGTCGTACAATAACTAAATATTCGCTTTAGTGCACTCTAAATAGGAAGAGGGTTATTAAGATAAAGGACTCGCCAACGCGATATATACTAACCCCTCTTTCGCACAACGAGAATATGGAGACGGCATAACCTTACCTAGCGACAGTATAGAGGAGACCGTACGCGTATAACAAAGAGTCGAAGAAGAAGAAGATGCTTTAGGCATAATAAGTAAAGATATTAACCAGATTAATTAAACGGACATTATACCTCTAGTGGACGACTTAGAGATATTAGGAATCTTTAAGGACAAAGATAAAGAGAAGGGAGATCGTATTACAGACAGCTTAAGTACAATATTATAACTACTTAGAGAAAAGTTGGAGGAAGCTAGTTGGTTAATATAGGTACGGTCTAGGATAGAACTAGTGGAACCATATAATAAGGAATAGTAAGCGAGTTATATAATATAATCTGTATAATCTGTGAGATCTAAGACAGAGCGAATAGAGTAGACAGAGCAGACAGAGCGAAGGGATTTCTTAGGCGTAAGGTTGTGTATTTAAAGGACCACAGTCCCTACCTAGATAGTTCTCTCTTTATAGTAAATCTTAGAATACAATTAAAGTTAATCTATTGGGCAACCACTCCACTAGTTATTATTACGTTGTTAACTATTATTACCTACACACCTAGCCTATTAACGAATCCACCGTAGTAACTACTACAAGGACCCATTACATAAGGGACCTAATTATAGGCGCGGTATACTAGGGTAATGGAACTTAATAACCTTAAGGTTTATAATAAGCAAAGGCGAGAATACTAGAAAATTAACCCTAGACTGTCTGTAATTGCTTATTAAAGAACTAAGACACCTCTAGCATGGTCTTAACCCAGACTTACGTACTAATAAGTTCCTCTATAATAAACTTATTAAAGCTTACTAGGAGTTACTAGCTTATTAATATGCCTGCTTTAAACCTTCTAATAGCCTAACTGGCTTAATTAATAACCTATAATCTTTTATTATAACTTTTAAAAAGTTAAATAATAAGAACCCCTAAGCTTTCTTTACTAACCGCTATTACTATAAGTAGTACCTCTAACTACTATCTTGACCGTATAATAGACTACCTAACCAATATATACTACCTAAGAAGCGCTGCTTTATCTGCTATAAGGAAGGTTACTAGCTATCCAAATACTTAAGAGAAGAACGTAATAAATTAAAGAAGAAGTTTAAGGATAGATTTAACCGCCGCTTTAATAGATATACTAAGTAGTACATTACTAAGTATAAGGGAACAGATTATGATAATAAACTTAACTTAGAATCTATTAAGTTACTACTAGCATCTCTAACTTAGGAACAGACCGAACTGTTTCTTACCTCTTTTAGAATAATATAGTATAGAGGAGTTATTAATACTGTAACTAACTTAGCGGATTAATTCTTTACCTATATAATTACTGGCACTAACCTAACTGCTTACTATAATAATAACTTAGACCTATTTGCCTATGTTGCTACTAGCTAATATACTTCTAACAAGTTCTATGGAGTAATAATTGATATAGGAGCCTTAAAGAGATTAACAGTAGGTTATAGATAATACCTCGCATATAGGAAGACCTATAACACCATTATTAATACCTTAAAGGCCGGCGCTATTAATGTCTAGTTTGGCATCGGCTCTACCTCTTCTATTAGCTCCGTTATAGTTAATATACCAGTTAGCAACGTTAAGTTTTATATTATAAAAGCCGATATACCTTTCTTACTGTATCTTGCAGATATAGATATACTAAAGGTCTATTATAATAACCTTAAGAACGTTCTAGTTACCCTAACAAAATTAGTACTAGTAGTTCGCCGATTTGGTTACCCCTTCTTATTATAGGAAGAGTTACTACGGTTATTTATAACCCACTTGTTTAATTAAAACCCCTGCTACCTAACCACTACTAAACTCCGCCAACTCTACCGCCGCTTTAGATATCTATTGGCAGATAAGCTATATAAGGTACTAGAACGCTCTGGCCACGATAATATTAATAAGTAGGTTATTAACTACCTTACTAAGTACTGTTCCCACTGCTAGAAATACAGCAAATCCCCTAGATAGTTTAAGTTTATATTATAAGAAGACTAAGATTCCAATTTTAACAATTCTATTTTTGTTAATATTATGTATATTAATGGAAACCCTATCCTCTATGTTATTAACGAAGCTACTAGATTTTAAGCCGCGAGATAGCTATATAATATCTCCGTAAAGTATACCTAGGATACCCTACGACTATGCTAAATTAACACCTATATTAGACCACCTAACTATATTACCTATAATGCCGGGAAGAACTTTATAAGTAAGGAGTTCCAATAATATGCTATAGTGATGGCTATATTAACTAAGAGTGTTCTAGTGGAAGCTTACTGGTCTATTAAAATAGTAGAAAGAGCTTATCTAACCCTACGCCAAGCATACTAGATAATTATGGAGGAGCTATAGGACTTAGGAATAGTTAAGGAATTAGCTCTATAAATAGTAGTAAAAGCCGCTAATAATATAGCTGGCCTGGACAGCTTGGTCCTAATACTACTTATCTTTAGTGCCTATCCTTAAATAAGTGAATTTGACCTACTAGCACCCTCTATTATATAGCGAGCGGTAGCTATAAAGAAGGCAATAGAGGAGATTATAAGGATCAGGGTAAAGAAGTAAGTTAATAAAGCACTAAACTAATAAAACAGTCTATCTGTTACTATAATCTACAACCTCCCCCTTAACTTAGAATTACTTATATAGCGTAAAGGCAATACTAGATAAAGCGGCAGATAGACTAGCCTATTTAAGTTACTTAGAATTAACGGAGAGATATATAGGGTATAGCTCCCTAGTAGACCTACCAATTTTAGGACTATAGTAGTAAAACTATACCTATAATCTAAACTAGAAGAACTTAATAAGGAACTAAAGGAAGAACCAACTAAGAAACTGGTTAAGGAACTAACTAAGGAAGTAGCAGCTAGTGTACCCCGCTAAAGATTAAAATAGATATAATAATTGCCGATAAAGTCCTAGCAGAACACCGCAGATATATTAATATTTATTAACGATAACCTAATAAAACCTAATATTATAATATCTAAGTATACCTTACCGTTATTTATAGAGTCCCAACGCAAGGAGATAAACGGTTTACTTAAGAAAGGAGTCTTTAGGTTTATTAATACAGTAGATATTCTAGAAGGAGTTAGAATCTTTAACTCTTAATTTATTAATAAGATTAAGAACGCTAGAATAGATAAGGCCTTTAAGAAGTCTAGACTAGTTATATAAGCCTATAATGACTATAGCAAAGACCTAGTCTTAATATAATTACTAACTATTTAATGTGTTAGCCAGAGAATTATCCTAGCACTTATAGCAACCCTATAGAGAAATAAAAGAAGACCAGCTTCTTTATACTTGCGCGATATCTTATAAGCTTATATACAGTCCAGTGCCTACCTAAATAGAGACTTCTTTGTACGCCCGCTACTAGAACTTAAACTAAAAAATAGATTAATTCTAAGAGTTATTAAACCACTATATGGTGTCCTAGAAGCTAGTAACCATTAGTTTAATATATATTACCGTTACTACCTTAACAAGCTATAGATAAATTAGTTAACATACAACTCCTGCTTATTATACATAAATAGCAACGGCTTTGGAATTATAGGATTATAGACTAATAATATACTATTCCTTGCCAATAAAACCTTTACGGAGGCTAAAGAAGCTAAACTTTAGGAGGTAATGTTCCTAGTAAAAGAGAGAGAGAAGCTTACGCTAAATACCTTAATTAAGTTTAATGGAGGCTACATTAAACTAGAGAAAGATTTAATAGCCCTTACCTAGGAATGTTAATGCTAGAACCTAAAGTTAGTTATTATAAAGGCTATAGACCTAACCAGCTCTAGAGGGGAGGTCCATAAGGCAGTTATACTAAAGGACTAGTACGTTGCTTAGAGAGTAAGAGGAGCCTATATTGCTACAGTCTGCCAACCAGAAGCTACCTTTAATCTCTTATTTATAGCATAAGTTATTAACCTAAAGGAGGAGTATATAAAGCAGCTTAATAAGTGGCTATAATGGCAGATTAATAACCCCTTAAGAGGGCTCCGTTTTATATAACTTAATACTAGTAAAGACTCCCTTAAATTAATAATCTTTATAGACTTATCTTTTATGAATAACCAGGACCTCTTATCCTAAATTAGCTTTATTATTACACTTATAAATAAAGATAATAAGGCTAATATCCTCTACTAGTTATTTATTAAATGTAAGCGGGTTACACAAAGCGTCCTAGCATCTAAACTATATGGAATAGCCCATGGATTTAATACCAGAGCTGCAATTAAAGCAACTATTAAGAAAATCCTATAACTTAAATAATTACCGGTTATCCTTTGCACTAATTTAAAATCTCTATATAATTACTTAGTTAAACTTGGGATAATATAAGAGAAACAACTTATAGTTAACCTAATATATCTATAATAATTATACAAAAGAAGAGAGATAGTAAAGATTAAATGGATTAATAGAGGCAGTAATCTAGCAGACGCTATAATAAAATTAAAGCCCTACTAGGCGTTAAAGGACCTAATTAATACAAATATAATTAAGCTATAGGTTACCAAGTAGGTAGAGAGAGAAGAAGACGTAAAGATGCAAGGACAGTTGCTAAGGCACTAGTAGTAAGTAAGCTAATAGCGATTTTCTATTCTGGGGATAAAAAATTGTAATTAGTCACTTTAACAATATGGCAGAATTTAGTGGAATTTGGTGGAATATGGCAGAACTTGGCAGAACTTGGCAGAACTTAATGGAATCTGGCAGAATCTGGTAGGTGGCGCGCTTAAGCACCGTTACAAAACTAAATGCCCCCAGTATCTAAACAAGGTTTCGTAATGCAGTTGCACGCGATTACGTAAGCTAAGCGAGCTTAGGAAATCTACTAAATTCCACCTATAGAATAGGAGAATAAAATCAAGCATTAATTAAATTAGTTACCACCTAATACTATTGCAATAGCAATACGTATCACCGGAAGTAATACCGACACTTAGCTATAAAGAATAGCTTAACACCAGTAAGCTTCTTACTGCCTGCCTTAATCGATTTTAATAGCACTATAATTATACTAAATCTTACTACTTAAGATTAAAGAAAGACTCTACTAGAGTAAAGAAGTGCCGCTTTTACTTTCCACACTCTCTCCATAATAAGGCCGCTATATTAAAGGATTAAAATCCATATTACTAGACGTTCTATCCGCAGCGTAATAATAAGCTTCTCAATAGTTATAATACAGCTATAATATTGGCGTAGATGGCGAATATTAATACATCACCCACTATAAGTATATTAGTAATAGTTAACTATATAGGCAAATATTGCAGCAAGGAAGAGAAGAAGTCGACTTCCTACTAGGAGCTACTCTAATTAATACAGCCGTATACCAACAGCCTTTATACCTTTAGTTCAGTAGTAGCCAGGTTTATAAACAAGCTTATTGCCAAATATAATTAGTTAGCGCAGGAGGTATACCATCTACTTTTTAATATTCCCCTTTATAAAGGCTCTAAAAATATAATAATTTTAGACTACCGCCGGGAGGATAATTAAAGCGCTATATATAAGCTTAAGGATGGCCAACTAGGAGGGTGCGGACTATCTAACTATAAGAAATATAAGCGCCGCCTAGATAAGGTAGAGGACGTCACTTTCTTTAATTTCCTACTCTATTTTAATTACTCTACTTATAAGCATTAGCCAAGAGTAAAGCCTTAAGTTATATTATACTTTCTACAATATAAAGGCAATCCTTCCTATCTATAGTATCTTAAGTTCTACTATATAAAGCTTATTCTTTATCACCTATAAAGGGAGTCTAAGGAAGTAGCTACTTATACTAATAAATTTAGGGCCCTAATTATATGGCTTCCTATTAGGCTTATATTAACTCTTATTAGCACCTACCTAACTACTTCTATAATTGGAAACTAGAGGATGGTCACGAAACTACTAATAATATTAATAAGTTTAAGGGCGATTTTGCAGACGACTTAGAGCTATACTAGTCTTTTAAGGCCCTATATGCCTGCGTCTAAAATACTAACGGAGTTAAAATTAAGGATCCTAACAGGCTTAGTAATAGGGAGCTTAATTATAACTACGACTAGGGTATGCATTATAGTATATACCTGCAGCTTAATAATAGGACTTATTAGCAGGAAGCACGGTTATAGCCTCTACTATTAAGCTGTCTATCCTAAATAGCAACTCTGTCTTCCTTATAACCAGGCTAGTGTTATATTTATAACGCCATAGTTAATTACTATAGGCAGATCTAAGTAGGCCTTGGCCCCCCCCTATTGCAGATTAATATTAATAGAGAGGCAAGAACCAGCAATTATATCTTATTACTATTCTCTCTACTACGCTCTATACTATAGCAAGGGCTAGTAGTAAGCTGTTGATATTAGCTTAAGCCGCCCCTACTAGGGTAGCTGCCTTTAATATTAATAGTAGGACTATATATAATCTATTAAGGCTACCGGTAAATCGCCCCTTTAAGGAATTGCCTACTGCTAGTCTTATACCTCTATAATAAGCTTTTAAGGATATTTACTATTTTATCCTTAATGAGAAATCTATAATTAGGCAAGTGCATCTAGCCTAGATTAATTGCCGCCTTTATTAGATCTACCCTGTGCGTAACAATAACTATTTTAGAGGCTTAAACATCTTGCTAGTAGGCAATTTCTATTAGCTTCCCCCTATAGGTTAGGCGGCCTTATATAACAATCTACCTATTAGCCTATTAGAGCTCGCCAGCTATAAAAAGGAAGCCTATAAGGCGATTAACTAAACTGCTGTTCTAGATTAAGTTATATAGTAGGGTGGTAATAACGCTAAGAGCTCTGTATTTAGGACCGCCCTTACGGAGCTATATAGTGATTCTATAAGTAATTTAACCTAGAGGCTTCTTTTAACTAGGTATAAGTAGGGCCTACCTACTAATAAGGTTACGGGCTTTAATAATGTAATTTAGCTATATGGCATATGCGCTACTATAGGTAAGTATAACACTAATTAGCTTCGCGACCTTTTACAGCTAGTGGTGGCTATTAAGTTAGTTAATACTAGTGTAGGTGCGCAGAAAGCTACTCCTAATTAGTGTAATACTATAGAGAATCTAGCCCTATATATTAGCGCGAAAGTAATACTAATATAGAATATCTAGGTTAAACTAGGCTTAGTAAACGGTACTACTAGTATAATTAAAGATATTATATAGAAGGAACACGCGGATATTAAAAATAATTAGCCCTAGTCACTACTAATTATAGTAGATGGGTATAACGGACCTGCCCTATTTACTTAGTAGGATGGTAAGAAAGTCATCCCTATATTTTCCGTGCCTTATAAGTAGGAGGGTATAAAAAGCTCTTACTTATAGCGTTAATTTCTAATTACTCTAGCTTTTACTCTTACTATACATAAAAGCTAGGGCCTAATACTTAACTAGGTGGTTTTAGATATTAAGGAAAAGAATAAAACAGCTGGGCTAACTTATATAGTAATTTTATAAGTTAAGAAGCTTTCGGGGCTTATATTTAAACATAGATTTGATAAAGAATAATTTTAGTTATCTATAAGTAAGACTAAAGAGGTATAATAGGAAGATTTATACGGAGGCAGCAGTAACTACTTATAAACGACCTTTCCTAAATAGGAAATTATATACTGGCTTAGAGGTAAGCGGAGAATATAGCATTTATCTTATTTTTCTAACTTTTAAATAGCTTAACTACAAAGTCTAATTTGTCTAAATTTTAACCCCCCTATCCGTTCTACCTTTTAGAGCTATTAGATATATATATAATAGTATATAGGAAGAATTAGCAGTATTGCTAGATTAATATTGCTACTATCTATAGCGTTAATTAATTTTAAATTTTTTTAAGGTTTTTTTCTTAGGGCGGAAATGTTACTTATATAATAAGTTACGTAACCTTTAAGAATATATATTACTTCTAGATTAACCCTACTTGGTTACTGCAGTAAACCCTCTTAATAAGATAATACCACCTAATAGTAACTAAGGCGCCTTAACCTTATTACCACCCTTTTTACAGGCCTCCTCCTATCTATAAATACTCCCTCTTCTATACCTTCTTCCCTTCTTTTCTTCCTCCTTATAGGAAGCTGGAGGTGCTCTAATACTCCTCCTTAGTCCCTATTAAGGGATTTATTAATTAATATAGCAATATAGACAGCATTAAATGAGGAGATAATAGGTAAGAGAGAAGACAGAAAGGATAGAGGAGCCTTTAGTAGGTATTAAGTAATATTAATAGCTATATTATAGCCGCCTAATCTTCTATAATCGTAGGCCTCCTCCCGTCTATAAATACTCCCTCCTTTATATCTTTCTCTCCTCTTTTCTTCTTCCTTATAGGAGCTAGAGGTGCTCTAATACTTCTCCTTAATCCCTACTAAGGGATCTATTAGTTAATATAGTAATATAGACAGTATTGGATAAGGAGATAATAGGTAAAAGAGAAGATAGAAAGGATAGAAGAACCTCCGGTAGGTATTAGTCAAATAATATTAATAGCTAGTTTTCATTACCCAAAGATTATGTTATGTGATAATATTTAGGAATATAAATATATACCCCGTCCCGTACTTATACTACTACTAAATATTCTAGATTTCGTACTTAGAGCTACTTATAATAGGCATTTCTAAAATATCTACTAGTTTAAAGCTCTATAATTAAACGTTATTAATATTTTATATAGGGGTCGTTAATCAAGCTCCCAGAACACAATTTTTAAAGTTTAATACTATACTATTATTATAACCTTTTTGTAGTGGCTAAGCCACCCCTAATTTCCTTTTCTCCCTCCCCTACCTCCCTCCCTCTTATTTCTTGGCGCTAAGCTATTACGTTATTACCAAGCTATTATTATAAGGTGAGGATGTAGATAGGGAGCTTAATAATGGAACAATAGAGTATATTGTATATACAGACAAATCCTTAAGGGAAAAGGAGAAGTCTATATGCGAGGTAGGAAGGGTTTTCCCTAAGCACATGCCCTGCATATGCCTTATAGGCGAGTCACCCCTAAGTCGCCCTAGGGTCGCCTATACCTTACAGCTATATAACTATCTACTTAGGTTTTACCTAACAATGCCCCCCCCTTTAAAAGGATTGTTCCTAATCCTTTATATACTTAAGCCTTAATAAAACCCCATAAAAAACCTTAATAAGGAAAAAATTTAGAAGGGAAAGAGTGTTTTAATTTTATATATAGAGGGACAGTGTAAGAGGCCAGCCTAACCGGAACATATGATTATCTAATCGGCAGTGTTATAGGTAAGTAGAAGGTGAGTTAAAGGTAGAATAAGTTGCACGTATTAGAGGATAAATTCTTCTAACCACTTCCATTTAGAGACTAATCGCTGGTTCTTCTCTAGAGGAGAACCAGCTTCCTATATAAACCTTCTAAGACACTAGTAAAACCTTTCGCCCCTATTTATCTAACTATGTCTCCTCTAGGATATATATAGGACGTAGATAGGATATTAATAAAACCTCCTACTATCTTATCTGATATGTACCTCCTAGAGGGTTCCGTTATAATTGCCTCCCCTTTTAGGGTCTTGGTCCTCTAAGACTTTACCTCTTAATAAACTCTTATAGAGTTCCGACTAAAACCACTAGGGAAGTTCTTTAGTGGAAAGGTACTCTATAATGCGGCTTATCGCCGGTTCTTTACTAGCGTGGAACCTTACTTTGTCTTTTATTCCTCCGCTTTTCTTCTACTATAGCTCTTTACAGTGCCTTTATAATGGAACTTTGATGATAATAATAAAAATTAAATAGGATTCACCTTCTTTATTATAAGAATTTGTTATAAGCTGATCTAGAGGTTGTCCCGTGTAACGCGTTAACTAGCCACTATCCCTATTTACCTAAAATGGGTCCTAATAATAATGTTTTAATATTAATTTCTTCTAGTTTATAAGCTGTCGTCTCTTACGCGTCTTTCTATTAATAATACTATTCGTCTTGCCTTTTAGCAGACTATTTTTTATTATATCTTAGCTTTCAGCTTCTATATCTCTAGCTATTCTTTCTACCACTGCTCTATTCTCTTCTTACAACGTGTCTATGGGTAATAGGATCCCTATTTTATCTCTTTAATAATACTAACTTCCCATAATGTTCTCTTGTAATGGCTTATAATTGTGCTGCGCGTCCCTAGATTGGTGGCGGCGTTGTCCCTACTCTATTAGCACTATAGACCACCTCTATTGCTCCTACAGTGGTTTCTCTAAAGTGCTGCCGTTGTTGCATTTATGCGCTTATGTTGGACCCGTCCTATACCTATAAGATGCCGCGCTCTGGTGAGAACAGATCTAAGTGTTCCCACTATTATAGCTAGAAAAAGACCTGTGTTCTAGTATTTTCTATTCTATCCTATTCTGGACTCTACTAACTATGTTAGATCCCCGCTGTCTATATATATAAGGCTCGCCGGCTCTAACGCGCCATTAGAGATTTCCGTCTGCATTAGAACAGTAAAAGATGGGGATAAAAGGTGTCTTCTATTACTCGCAGCCTTTTTAATTTAATAAGGGTTTCTACTGCTATAGAGACGTAGTAATCTTAGACATATAGTGTCTAGGAGCGTATATATAAGCAGCTTATTCTTATAAATGATAATATTTGCACTCTTACGCGGGCCTTTCTGGCTAGGTAAGTCTCTTTAGTAATACGTTTAGGAACTATGCTAACTCTTTAGTTATTAACTTTCTGATCCTAGCCTAGATACCAATTTAGAGCCTAGGGATGACACTAAAGATAGTAATAAAGATAAACGTTCTCCCTGCTAGTCCCCTAGCCGCGGTGGTCTATCTGGTTCCCGCCGCTCTAAGAAGAATGTTAGCAAGAATACTAATACTTCTAGGGATGGGAGTGCTGATAATACTACCAGCAATAACGTTAAGATAGAGGAGAAGGCTCCTATTGCTACTTCTAGTGTTTAAGTTGTTATTTTATTCTGTCTTTCTTCTTATAGAATAGCTTTATATAGTGTCTCTCTAGTGCTTCCAGGATGCCCTAGTACTGGGAATTGACTTTATACTTTAGGGATGCCTCTATTTTTATTTTTGGTAATAGTCCGTGTAAAAGCAGCATACTGCTATAATCTCTGTATATAATAAACGGGTGGTGTTTTTATAGGTGCTTTATAATTTCTTAAAATTTCTGAATCTTCGCTCTATGTCTTTTTGGTCCTCTTTGTATTATTAACTCTATTGCGTATCTCTAGTGTTAGACCGGATACTCTTCTTTTATCCCTTGGGAACCCTTTTAAATCCCTAGGGCCCCTTCTTCTGGTACTACTACTTATTCTTAAACAGCGTCCTCTTTGGATAGTATCCCTAGTGGTTCTTATATGGATCCCTATGTCTTTCTCTTACAGGATTCTAGGATCCCTGTTATAATGGCAAAACGTTCCTGTTTTTAATGCCTATACTAAACCTTATGGTTTTAATTTACGGGGTCTTCCCTATTGTCTTATCTATAGTATATCCGGAACCGTTACTAAATCCTAATTTGTGGTCTTTAGGAAAGTTTTAATTGCCGTCTTGTATTCTAGCTAAAGGTGCTTCTTAGGTTCCCAACTATTATGCGCCTAGGAGTATCCTTTCTAATAAACCAAAAATTTGCGTTTTTTCTGACGCCATCTTTAGTCTAGAATGTCTTCTATATTCTATTCTAGTTCCCCATTAATTTCGCTAGGTGGGGGTGGTTCCATACCATCTCTTCTTTAGTATAACTCTAATAAGGAAACATAAAATGTGGGATATATTAGATATGATTTCGGCAATTCTAATTTATAGGCTTAATTTCCTTTAGTTTTCCTAACTATCTTAAAGGGTCTAAGCCACCTATAGTCTAGCTTCTTCTTAATACGTTTTGTCCAGATGTTTTTTATAGATAGTAAGACTTCGTCTTCTATTTTAAATTCTTTAGGTATATGTCCCTTGTTATAGTACCTTTTTTATATAGCCTAGGCGTCTAGTAAGTGCTTTTTAAGTTCTTCTTTACGAATTCTTATTTGCTTAATTCTCTTAGACGCCACTAGGGCCTCTCTTTTAGGAATAATGTCCTTAACGTTCTAGGGGTTATTTACTTTTACCCCAAATAGTGCTTTATAAGGGGTCATTTTTGTGTTGCTGTGGATGCTTATGTTATATACATATTACGCTAGAGCTAACCACAATAGCCAATTATCCTGTTAATAATTAATATAGCAGTGGAGGTAGTGTTCTAATAACGCATTTAGACGCTCTATTTGTCCATCTATTTGCGGGTAAAAGGCAGTGCTTATCTTTCGCCGTATTTTTAATAGAAGATAGAATGAAGCCCAAAATACGCTGTTGAATATAGTACCTTTATCGGGTATAATTCCCCTTAGCGTGCCAAATAAGAGCCACCGCTCTAAAAACAGGTCTGCTAGTTCCGCTGCTGTGATTGTTGTTATAACAGCAAAATACCCTAAAAACTTTATATATCTATTAACGATTACTAGGATAGCGTTAGCAACCTCTTCTGTTCTTATTTTAGTAGGGGGTAAGCCTATTATAAAATCCATTGTTAATTTTAATATGGGTCCTTGCGGAATAGGAAGCACTAATAACTTGCTATATAGGCAATGCCTAGATATCTGTACCCTTTGGCACGTATTATATCTTAATATATAGTCCCTAACTTTTTTAGACATTCCATTCTAAAAGTATTTCCTTTAAGCGGCCTTAAGGGTCCTGTTGGCACTATAGTGACCCCTAAGAGGGTTATTGTAGAAGACCTTTAGAATTTCGTCTTAAACTATTTAGTTCTTTAGGATATATGCAGTACCCTTAAAGCGCAATAGACCCTTTTAGTCTTGCTATTATAGCTTTTTAGTAACTCCGGCCAAGTTAGTCTCTACTATATCTTTCTACCTCTCCCTAGAAACGAAGGCGTCCCTTTATTATGCTTAAAGAAGAAGATCTGGAAAGGTTTTATATAGATCGCTTATTTCCGTTTTGCCCGCCACTATTACGGACCCTAGGCGTGGCATAAGACGTTTTAAACTATTAGTGCCAGCAGATTCTCCTGCTGTTGTATAGTATGCTATACTGTAGATAGGTATTTTGCCTATCCCCTCTAAATCTGGAAACTCGCAGCTGATACACCGTTAAGTTAAAGGTGCTATGACACCCCTAGCACATCCCACAGAATTCTTACTAATTCTAGAGTACGCTAACTTTGTGATGTCTGCTTAGTCTATAACCTAGTCTGTAACTATATCCTACGGCTCTATTATTATAGTGCTTTATAGCTGCATTGCTAGGACCTCTGCCCTACTACGGAATTCTATAGTTCTAAGGAAAGATTCTTCTTTCTTCCTAAGCAAATTTTGTAATGTGGGAATTATTTCTCCTATACTATCCTAGATTCTTCTAGTCTTATAATCCAGACGTCTTAACAACTTATTAGCGGGATTTGTCTTTTCTGGGCGGTACGTAATTTTAAAGTTATACTATAATAGTGCCTCCGCCCATCTAGCTTGTTGACCGCTTAATACCTTTATAGTTATAAAGTATTCTAGGTTGTTGTGGTCTATAAGGACTTTAATAGGATAATTGCTTTCTATATAATAATATTGCCAGTGCTTTATTGCTATAACTATCGCGAGCAGCTCCTAGTTGTGCGTTATATAACGTTGCTCTATAGGGGTCGTTTTCCTTAACTAAAACGCCACAGGATGCTATTCTCCGTCTTTTAATTAAGATATAATTGCCCCTAGGGCAAAGCCAGATGTATCTGTTTTAAGGTGTATATATAGCTCCTAGTAGAAGTATATTAGGATAGGCGCTGATGTAAACAAATTCTTTAACTAGTCTATAGCCTGCTTGGTAGCTTCCCTAAATATAAAGGGTTCTAACTTCTTGCCATCCTTAGATCCCTTTAGTAGATTAGTAATTAGGAGCATTACTTATAAGTAATAAATAATAAACCTTTAGTAGAAGTTTGCCGTGCCTACAAAAACCTATACTTCCCTAAATATTGTGGGGTATGGCTATTCCCTAATAGCATCTACCCAGCTTTTCTCTATTGACACTCCGTTGACGCTGACGATAAAGCCTAGAAAATTAATGCTGGTAATATAGAACAAGCATTTTTTTAGGTTTATATAGAGCTTGTATTCCCGTAGTCTTTCTAGTACTATTTGTACGTGGTATATATATACTTTATAGTTATTAGAGTAGGCTATAATGTTATTAAGGTAGACCATATATATTGTATCCAATAGGCCCGACAATGCCTTATTAATATAGGCCTGGAATATCGCCGGTGTGTTAGTAAGCCCAAATAGCATTACTAGGTACTTAAAGTGGCTATACTGTGTTTAGAACGCCGTTTTCTATTCATTGCCGGCTTTAATCCGGATTTAATGGTATATATCTTTTAGATCTAATTTTATAAATATCTTTACGCCTAACAGCCTGTCGATAAGCTCCCCTATTAAGGGTAGCGGGTAGCAATTCTTTATAGTAATCTTATTTAGCGCCTAATAGTTAATATAGAGACGAAGGGTCTTGTCCTTCTTAGGTATAAATATAATCGGTGCTCCTACCTAACTTATAGAAGGCCAAATCCATCCTCTCTAAAGATTATCTACTATATACTAATGCAATACTGCTAGCTCGTTTTCTGATAGGTTATATAGTGGTTTAAAAGGAGGTTCTTTGTCTCCTGTGTCTATCTTATGCTCCACCAATATAGGGTTAGGTAAGGTGTGCGCGGCTTCCTTATTAGTAATATCCTTTAGTCTATATATTCCTATAGAATCTCTAGTTCCTTAACTACGCATAGCTAGATATCTAAAAATGAATACCCTATGTCCCTATTCTTGGTGTTAAGGGTGGTATATATGGCATACGCCCACCCTTCCTCTTGTATATAGTTTAAGAAAGTCTTTTAATCTTTAACTATAATACGCGGTTAAGACTTCTAGTGTTAATATAAGGCTAAAGGCCAATTAATATCTGGATTGACTTGTTAAAGCTATAGGTATCCTAAAATAAGGTTATACCCCTTAATTTCTGCGGCGTAGAAGCGCATCTCCTGTGTGTCCTATAGACTATCGCGGTCCTAGCTGGCTATGGAAAAAGTTTATTCTCTATAGTATGGAATCTGGTGGCCTCTAATACTTTAAATAGTGCGCACTTATAAGCTACTAAGGTCTAAATCTAATTCTTTTACTAGTAATTAAGAAATAAACCCTATGGTTGCGCCGCTGTCTATAAGGCAGTTTTATGTTACCTATTTATTATTAACTTAAATGGAGACAGGAATGACTATGTAGTAGCTTACTCTCTCCTTCTCTTGCTAGCCTAGTGTAAGGGAGTAAAGATCTACTAGGCTCTCTCTTTTCCTAATTAAGTATCCTCTTGCTTCTTCTGCCAGTAGAAGTGTTGTATATGGCCTTTCTTGCCGTAGTGATAACAGCTGCGTGACTCTTAGTTCTACGGTTTCTGCCTATTATTATTCTAGGGTTAACTAGCGTTGCTCTAGGGTTACGAAGCCTACTCGCGTTGTCCTTCTATAGAGTGGTTAGGTTAGAATCTGCCCCTTTTATTAAAGCTAGGTCTAGTTCTACGCTCTTTATTATTGGCGTCTCGTTCCTTTCACTTCCCTAGATAGTCTCTTTTAGCGTTCTTAATCTAAGTAGCTTTAGAGATAAGCTTTTCTTAGAAGGTAGGAATTTCGCCCTTCTCCTATATGGCCTGTTAAATCTTAGGTTATAACTTGGCAAGTAGCTAGTAAAGTTATATAGCGTTATCCTATAGGTCTAAGTAGGGTATATTGTCTTCTAGTTCTTCTAAGTAGTTTATAAACTGGACTATACTCTAGCCTTCTTGCTGTTTGGCGTTATGGTATCGCTAGTTATAATCCATCCCTTAATTAGTAGGGTCTTAGATCTGATTAACTAACCATAACTTAAGTTTACTAAATTTAAGGGATGTGGTAAGTTTCTTCTTATAGCGTGTCCATGAACTCTTGACGGTGCTACGTAGGAAGGTAGAAGCAATTAGTGTTTAATTATACTTATTAGAGTAACGTTTTAGGTCTAGCCAAAACTTGGTTTTACATTAACGGATAAAATAATTGCAGTTCTGGAGACTATTACCATTATACTTATTAGGTTCCTTTATACGGAATTTAGGTTTTTCTAATATTATAGTATAGTATAGTGTTACCCCTTTAAGTCCGCTTTGTGTCTGGGGTATTTATACTTCCCCTAATTGTCCTTGTAATTATCCTTAGTAGTCTTAATATGCTTATCTTAATTATATCTCCAACTCCTTTGTCTTTTATAGGGTCTTGCGTAGTAACCGCTCTAATAACTCCTTAGCGGTAATCGTTCCTAAGGGTCTTGGAAGGTTAGATAGACTAGCCGTGGCTTCCTAGTCTACTCCTTTGTAAGTAGAGGGGATGCGCTCCTCTAGGGAGACTCTGTCAGCCTCTTGTGGTAAGGGCGTTGTTTTGGGGGGTAAGGAGGTATGGCCCGTTATTATTAATTAATAGCCGTACGTTCCTTCCGTAAAGGATTATAAGTAATTAGAATTGTAAGAGGCCAGCCTAATCGGAACGTATAATTATCTAATCGGCAGTATTACGGGTAAGTAGAAGGTAAGTTAAAGGTAGAATAAGTTACATGTATTAGAGGATAAATGCTTCTAACCACTTCTATTTAGAGATCAATCGCTGGTTCTTCTCTAGAGGAGAACTAGCTTCCTATATAAACCTTCTAAGACACTAGTAAAACCTTTCGCCCCTATCTATCTGACTATGTCTCCTCTGGGACATAGACGGGATATTAATGAAACCTCCTACTGTCTTATCTGATATGTACCTCCTGGAGGGTTCCGTTACAGATAGGTGGTATATATATGCGGCGCGAAGATATTAAGGAACTTTAACTAGCGGCTAAAGTTGTCTAATTAGTTAGATTTGCCTTGCTAAGACTCCTCCATATTTAACTAAGCTAGTAGTAATTTTATATGCCCGGTATAGAAAATCCTAATTAGTCTATTTAATAGGTAGAGCCTATAAAGCTTAATACTATTGCTTGAATTTAATAGACTAGAAATATTCCAAAGCTTACTTATATAGGCAGGTTGCTGGTACCTTGCGGGTAGGTTATAGGTTATTTATATATAGCTAGATTTATAGACGGTAAGGCTATATACCTATTAAATCCGCTACTAACCCTACTTTAGCCTTACGCTATACCAGTATAGCACTGTATATACTTTATAGGTAGGTTATAGGTTACTTACATGCAGCTAGATTTATGGATAGTAAGGCTATATACCCGTTAAATCTGCCACTAACCTATACTTTAGCCTTACGCGTTATCTATATAGTATATACATAGAATAGTGTATAAGTTATTAGTATAGGTTACTGCCAGCGGGTTACTAGTAGGTCTTAGGCCCTAGTTAAGTAGACCTATTCTCTAATATAATAATCTGCTAAGCTGGCATAGAGTAACGGACTAGGTCTATAAAGGGTACTTTCTAAATTAAGCTTCGTTGTTAGCGTATGCTATAGCTTTACCTATAAGTCGCCAGCATAGCCAGGTTACATTAGAGTGTGGCTTATATAGAATATTAATAAATTACGTTTTACCCTATATATATGCCGCAGTTCTTACTATAAGCATTAGCCTATTCTTTAATCCCTTAGGATATCCTCTGCTCTGCTTTTATATAGGTTATATCTTAACAGCAGCGCTTGCTTTTTGCCTGCGCTTTAGCTGCAAGGCTAGGGTATTTTACTTACGGGACTTATCTAGTAGTTATTAATAAATTTTAAGTTCTGTCTCGTATTTCCATTTATTATACTTATTTAGCCATTCTAGCCATTTAATAAGGTACTGTGGTTGTCTAGTATAATCCTAGTAGGTAACAATTGCTTCTACTTCCTAGCTGCCTTTCTTAAGCTCTTTTACTACCAGGGGTTAAAACCTAGGGTATGACTTATAAGGCTCTAGTAAGGAGATATAAAAGACCAGGTAGAGCTGTGCTATAGCAGGTAGGAGCTCTAGCTTATATGCTTGCTGCCCTACGCGCTTTAGGATTTGGAATGGTCCCATAAACTTGCTGTTAAGCTTCTTATAGGGACGTTTTATACGGATGTTCTTAAAAGAGAGCAGGACTCATTTACTAATAGCAAAATACTTAGCCAGATGGTGACAATTGTAGTATTTTGCCTAAAGCTATTAGGCGTACATTATTAACGCTACTACTGCCTCACATATAAGGCGTAGGCGTTGTAGGTGCGTCTCTATAAGTTTAACATTTGTTAACTTAGACCTCTCCCTATCTTGCTAGGCGTCTTAGACGCCATCCAGGACTCTATCTGGGACGTTTAGCAGCTAGCCGTAGGCGAGCTTAATAGGGGAACGCTTTATTATGGTATAGACCTTAGAGTTATAGGCAAAGGCTGCTTTGTTAAGTAGGGAGGCCTAATTAGACTATTCCTAGTTTGTGAATATACGGAGGTATACCTTAAGCTCCTGGTTTTAACGTTCTGTCTAACTATCTATCTATAGGTAGAATATAGTGCTAAGCTTACGTTAAACGCGTAGATGGTAGTATATAGTGCTTTAGTATTTACTTATAAATACGCTACTCCTATTAGAGATAATATTATCTAGAGGCCCTATTTACGCAAAGACTCTAAATAAGAGTTCTGCGAGTTGTATAGCATTAATTATCTTATATACTAGATAGTAGCGCACTAGCTTTATAAAATGGTCTATAAGAACAAGGATAGAGTTATACTCTACACTATTAGAAGTCTTAGACTTAGGGAGATCTATAATAAAGTTAAGTAAGTAATATTACTAGGCTTAGGTAGGGACCTAGAGAGGCTGCAGTTTGCCATAGGGTTTATAACGGCGCGATTTATAGCGTTAATAGGCATCGCAATTATCTAGGTATTTATAGAGATCTTTAGTAAGGCCGTCCCAAGTATACTTCCGCGCAATTACCTTATAGGTACGGTTAAATCCATAGTAGCCACCTATAGGATTATTATAATTCCGCTTAAGGATCTCCTATTACAGTAGTATATAATTTAATACCTAGACCTTATTGTTTTACCTTAGGAGTTCTTAATTATTAAGGGTATAGTCTTTATTACTAGCAGGAACTTATCCTTAGGTTAACTAATTATATATAAAGCATATAAAGGCGTCCCTTTTTTATACTCCGCGAATAAAATTAACCAGTGACTTAGGGGGATATTCTATAAACGCCGTTTTGGCTAAGGCAGCTACTACTACCTCTTACTATAGCATAAGACTCTGCACAAAGTCAGTGCTAGCGAAGTAACGTGCAATACGTAGGTAACTCGCCAGGTTGTCACAGGGGACCATTACCTAGGCTAAAGGATCTTCCCTAGGTTCAAACGCCATTAGGCCAGTTAAGGAGGTCTTAGAGAGAATAGCCGGACACCCTAGTCCGCCAGCGCCATATTTGCAAGGGTCACTCACATACTACACGCATACTACTCGCTGGTTTGGTGTAGTAGCACTAGGGCCACCTATAAGGCCTATAACCCGCAACTTTTACTGCAATATAGGTAGCATAGCATTAAGGACTATCCTCTTACTACTATCTTTAAAGCCTTTAGCATAATCTAGGTGCTAGGATAGTATATTAGTGGAATTTACTTTGCCTAGCTTATATTTAATTTTAAAATTAAACTTAGCCAGTTCCTTAGCATACTAGGCCTAGTAAGCAGATAAGCTTTTTATAGTTATAAAGTACCTAAGATTATTATAATTGTAGGGCACGCGCGTTATATATACAGCGTGCTTAAGGTAGTGGCGCCACATCTTAAAGCATTGCACTATAGTAAGTAGTTCCCCATTATGCGTATTATACCACACTTCTAGGCTAGTAAGCTTCTAACTATAATAACCAATTAGGTACTAGTGGAGTTAATCTCCCTACCTAAAAGGCTGCAGAAGTATACTGCTATAGTTATAATTAGAAGCGTTAGTAATTACCATTAGAGGTAGATTAAAGTTAAAGTGGCAAAGTAGAGGAGCCTATGTAAATGTAGCGCATAGCTTATAAAACGCCTACTAAGCGTTATCAGGCCAGGACCAGGGTTAATACCAATTAGTAGGCCCTTTTTTACACTTCTACTTCTTCTTCTTCCCATCTAATATTGGGTCGCAATATGCCCGTGCAAGATATATATATAGGAAATATGCGGTATCTAAGTAGTTCCAGATAAATCGCCTATAGAAGTTGGCGAAGCCAAGAAAGACCTAGATATCCCTATAGGACTTAGGCTCAGGCTATTCCTTAATAGCTTTTATACAGGCAGGATCTATTATAATACCATTAGGTATAATAATTGTTGGGAATACAGGCAAGTTGCCATCACGTGTCGCCGCGGCACTAGCGTAGCGAGGAGCCTTAAGCTCCTTACCCTTCCTTAAGCAGGAGGGAGATATATAATAACAATCATTATACTACCTACAACTTGTAGATACGTAATATCACCTTATAATACCAACACTGATTAGTAGTTAACTTTACTATTATACTACGGAATAGCTAGGTATTCTACTAAGAAGAGACAAGCCACTGTACCAGTACTACTTATACTAGAGGAAGCTATTTTTTAAGGTTAGAACTGGTCCTAAACCTTAAATAAAACTCTTTCACAAATCTAAGAATCTAAAGGCTAGAACTGGTCCTAAGCCTTTTCTAGATTACAGATTCTTGCGTCTATTATATAAAATAACACGCTTTACAAGTCTTTGTAATTTAAGGCCAAAATATAAGGGCGCGAAGAGGCTTTGGGGAAGATTCAAAGGAACAATATAAATTCTATCTAAATCTAAGGGTATATAGCTTTTCAAGAGAACAAGACGTTGCGTAAAGAAGAGAAGGGAATAACCAGAGAATCTTATAATTAAATAGTTAGG
>Ga0307507_10000366_pt1 | contig 92645 bp, 81 predicted proteins | sample 7_EM_MG_FD_207223 | JGI IMG/M metagenome (GOLD analysis project Ga0307507, IMG submission 207223) | Populus trichocarpa ectomycorrhiza microbial communities from riparian zone in the Pacific Northwest, United States - 7_EM | ecosystem: Host-associated > Plants > Roots > Unclassified | place...
CTTCGTGTAGAGCTTCGTGTAGAGCTTCGTGTAGAGCTTCGTGTAGAGCTTCGTGTAGAGCCTCGTGCAGAGCCTTGTGCAGAGCCTCCAAGTAATAAGACTATATAATAGTTAAATATATAGTATATAACTTTACCTTAATTGCATGTTAAGAAATATATAGTCACTTTTTAAAGTTGCTAAGTAGGTTAACTGCGTGTTAAGGAATATGCAGTTAGCTTTTAAAGTTGTTAAGTAGGTTAACTACATATTATTTAACTTTTAAATATGTTAAGTAGGTTAACTGCATATTATTTAACTTTTAAATATATTAAGTAGGCCAACTGCATGTCAAGAAATATGCAGTTAGCTTTTAAAGTTGCCAAGTAGGTTAACTGCGTGTTAAGAAATATATAGTTAGCTTTTAAAGTTGTTAAGTAGGTTAACTGCGTGTTATTTAACTTTTGAATGTGTTAAGTTAGTTAATTGCGTGTTAAGTTGGTTAATTGCGTGTTGAGTTGGTTAAATTGCATGTTAATTACGCGAAACGCGAAAACCAAAGTCTACTTGAATCTTATCCTGCGAATATTTTCCCGATGCATATGCTGGCTCTAGCATTGTAATGTGTTATATAGGGTAGATTTTTATTTTAGCTAGTAGGTTTAACTTATACGTAACCAATAAAATTCTTTACTTAACTTTAAAAGGTCTTAGTCTAATATGGTCTAACTTCTTACTTAGTTATTAACTCTTAAAATTTTTGTATAGTAGCTATACTTTATCTCCCTCCTTAAGATCTGGTCCCTTAGATCTCTTAGCATTATAGTACCTTTTTATTCGTTTTTATACTAGTTTAGCTGTTTCTTTAAGGTCTGTATAAAGATTTATTAATATCTCCATTTTTTACTTAGCTGTGCTACTCGTCTTTTTTGCTTAATATGGCGATAACGATGTTCTTAGCTTATACCTGTAATTTGCCTTAAATGGTAATGTCCCCATTCCTTCTTATGGTGTTGTATTGTATGTAAACTGTGTAACTGGTAATAACAATACCTAATTGTTCTATACGTGATTAATATAGTGCCTTAGATACTGTTCTAGTGTCTAGTTTAGTCTCTCCGTTTGTTTGTCCGTTTGCGGATAATATACTATAGATGTTACTACGTAAACCCCTTATTCTGCTAGAAACACTTCCTAAAATACTACTATAAATCTTAAATCTCTATCTAATATAATCTTATCTAGTGCTCTATATCTTGTAAATACTTCCTTTATATAGATTCTAGCGATATCTTCTGTGTATACTATAAAGTATTCCTACTTTGTTAGCTTATCCACTATTACTAAGATTGCGTTATAATCTTATCCTATAATAGGATCTCTTAACTTTAGTAACTTGATAATAAAGTCCTATAATATAACCTCCTATAGTCTTCCTGGTGTCTTAATAGGTTATAGCCCTTTATACGGCTTATACCTTATTAGTTTATTTCTTTAGCAATTTAGATATTTCTTTATAACTTGTCTTACTAGTCCCTAGATTTCTTAAATAATATACTCCTTTTAAAGTCTTAATACTAAGCCTATAGCTCTATTATGTCCTTATATTATTCCCTTGTAGAATTCCTTAATAAATTCTTCTATAATAGACTTAGGCACATATATTGCTTCTCTGTTTTTATATTGCTTTGAGTCTAGATCCTCTGCCTATACTTTTTAGATCTTCTATGTCTAATTACTCTCTAGTAACTTATGGATCTAACTTTCCTTAGTTGCTGTAATCTTTAGATAATTATACCTAATTAATCCGTCTTAATCTCTTTATAACAAAGCTCCTAATAGCTTTTTATTACTTTATAGTTTAGCCTTTCTACTTAGAGCGTCTGCTCGTGTATTGTCTGTACCCTTGGTATACTAAATTTCGAAATAGTACTCTGTAAGCATTTCCGCCCATCTAACCTGTCTTTAGTTGAGTTTCTTTATTATTAGGAATTCTATAAGGTTCTTATAGTCTATCTTAACTATAAATAGTTTCTCTGTGCCTTGTAAAAATGCTCTTTATTTTTTAAGTGCTGTAACTATACCTAGCAACTCCTTGTTGTAGATATTATAGTTTAACTCTAGTGGTGTTATCTTTTAACTATAGTATACCACTGGGTGCCATCCATCTTAATATTTCTATAGGAAGTACGCCCCTAGTGTAAAGTCTAATATATCTATTTTTATAACCGTCTCTAGACCTAGTTAATAGATCTTAAGAACTGGCTCCTAGGTAAACAACTCTTTAATTCTTTTAAATAGTTCTTATTACTCCTTTCCCTATGCCTATAGTTCTTCTTTCTTTATTAACTGCGTAAATGGCTTAATATCCTATAACTATTGCGCTATAAACCTTCTGCAGTAATTGCAAAACCCTAGGAACAATCTTAACTATATAACGTTCTCTGGTTCCTGCTAATTTACTATAGCCTTAATCTTCTTTAGATCTATGCTAAGTTAGCCTAGTTTAATAATAAATTTAATAAAATCGGTCTTTCTGGTAAAGAACTTGTATTTCTTAATTGCTACTAGTATTTGTTCTTCTTATAGTCTTTTTAAAACCCATTTAATGTGTTCTCTATACTCTTCCTTACTCTCTAAGTAGATGATAATGTTGTTAAGGTATACTATAATAAATTTATCTAAGTGTTCTCCTAATATACTATTAATTTGCTTTTAGAATGTTGCTAGTGCGTTTATAAGCCTAAACTATATAACTAACGGTTTATATAGTCCTTTCTTTAACCTAAAGGCTGCCTTCTATTTATTACCTTCCTTAATTCTAATCTAATGGTATACCCACCTTAGATCTATCTTTGTAAAGATCTTTACGTTGCCTATCCAGTCTTGGATTTTGCTAATTAAGGGTAAAGGATACCTATTCTTCCTAGTAATACTGTTTAACTGTCTATAGTTTATACATATCCTAAGTTTTCCGTTTTTCTTTAGGATGAATAATACTGGATATTTTACTAATAACTGTGATAGTCTAATATATCCCTTATATAAGTTCTCCTGGATAAACTCCTTAAGCGCTACTAACTCTGTTTTAGTAAGCTTATAAATTAGAAAGAACTTTAGACTTATTTTCTTTTCTAACTTTATCTTATGGTCCTAAGCTATATACTCTAATAGCTTTTCACTTTCTGGTGACTATAACTTTTTACTATACTTATAGTATCTCTTTGGTACATAACTTAAGCCTTACTTAGTCTCTTTATATGTCGCTCTAACTTAGTACTATACTAACTTGGTTTACTGTTGCACTTTACGCCGTTATATATCCTTAATATTAACCTAACCTATAACCTAATTAATCTTTAGATTATACTCTTATAACTAAGGTATTCCTAGTATCGCCTTATCCTATCCCAACGGTAGGATATTAAAAGACATTCTAACTGGTTTCCCTTTAATAGTTATCTAAATAGGTCCTATTTTAAGATTAATAATGCCTCCTCTATAGGCTATCTAATCTCCTAAAATTGTTGTAAGTAAATATAGGTGTTCCTTTTGTCTATATAGTAACCCTATTCTTTTTACTGCCTTTAGTAATATGTGGTTTCTAGTTGCTCTACTATCTACTAACGCTTTAAACTGCTAATCTTGCTACTTAGCTCTTAAATTTAGGTATTATTTTTAAATTCCTTTAAGGGTCTAAGGCTTTAATACTAGTTCCCTTTAGTTCTATATACCTCCCCTTTTTCTAACTATTAGCTGCTAGATCCTACTTGTACTTAGTCTAACTTTAGCTAATATTTAGTTTATTTCTTTTCCTCTATATACTATAGATAAGTGTTCTCTAGGTACTCCTACTACTATTATCTATTTAGGCACTCTTCTGTAAGGAATCTTTCTAGTTAAAGTATTAAGTCTTCTTAACCTTGTACTTCTACTGGGTGCTAACTATGTATATACTTAGCATTCCTAAACCGCTTTTCCTCTAGTGCCTAATATATCCTTATTAGGTACTTCCGGTTCTTGTCTTTAAGTGCTCTATATATATTACACATGTTATCTATATAAGCTATTTACAATAGTATATAATACGCTATATATTTTAGGTTAACTCTTAATTTATCTTTATTCTTAAGTTTAAACCTATACCTGGTTAACCTAACTACTAGTATCTCTACTATAGGTACTAAGATTTGTTGCTTACTTCTCTAGTCCCTAAATCCCTCTTCTAGGTTCCTTAACATTATAATTAACGCTCCTTTAATATAACTTATATGTTTCTCTGTAATAGGTTAGTTTTAGACAACTTTTTTGTCTAACTATATATAAAAATCTTCCTATTTGTTATTATGTCGTTGCCTATACCACTTTCCATATAACTGGTTTAGTGTATATGGTCTATCTATTAGAAAGTACCTTATTATCGCTGCATTATAATATCCTTTAGTATATCTTTCTTTAAACCTGGTTAGAATATCTAGATCCTCTTCTTGTTCTAGTTTATCTAACTATTTTACCCTAGGTGTCCCTGCATTTAGCCTATTAGTAATTCTTTATATAGGTGCTCTGTTTCTTATATAACTTAGTATAGCTAATCTCTTATCTAGCTTTTGCTCTTACTATGTAATAATTCTTATTCTAAACTTATCTATAGTTTCTTGTTTTCTACGTCTTATAGCTAAATCTTTATAGTTGTCTTGCTTTTTAATCCTAGTATTAACTGTTTAATCTTTAGGCTAAATACTATATTTACCTAGAATTACTAACATTCTTATTTATTCTCTAAACTTGTAGTTCTTAAACTTGCGTCCTATACTTATTTGTTTGTTACTAAACTAAGTTACTACCCTTTCCTATCGGTTTTTGTCCGTTATGGGTCCTTAGGTGTGTTTTATCTTATTTTAAAAATCTTAAGCTTCTCTTATCTCTTCTTAAGAATCTTAAGCCTGTGGCCTTTTACCTTTATTAAGTAATAAGCTAGCACTAGCAGTTGTTTACTTACTTAGTTTCTTCTAAACGTTACTCCTATTATCTTATAAAGTGATGGAAATCGTATCTAACGGTATTATAATACCTATTACTAAACCCTATTTTATAATGGTCTTAGTCTCTATTTCTATTTTAACTTCTTTAAGGTCTACATACTTCTAATAAGCTGCCTTTATTACCTTATTATTAGTAAATGCTTTGCCTGTGTTAAATTTATTATCTTTAATATCCAATCTATAAGCTGGTTTGCTGGTTCCTTTAAACTTAGATAACAATAGCTCCTATAGCTAATAGCTTACGCTGTACTTAGCGTCCTTATAAATTCGGCATGCGTTGTTGTAATAATACGCAAAACTGTTAATTAAACATTCTTTTATTCCTTATAGTGCACCGTTGTCCCTCTATACGTATGTGCCGTCTGCTGGTCTGGTTCCCTTTACTATATAGTTACTCTAACTACCTCTATAGTCTCTAGCGAAATAACCCTATTTTCCGTAATTTATATAAGCTCTATCTTTAAACTATCTTTCTTGCTGTAGAGTCCGCCTAAATGTCTTCTACTACTAAGATCCCTAGTTTAGCCTCTACTTTTAGGTCTTTTAATTACTTAATCCTTAACCTCTAGGTTTCCATGGTTTCTTTTCCCATCTTTAGGTTTCTTTAGTACCGCTTAGGTCTATTAGCTCTGCGCCATTCCATAGTTTTTAACTCTGTGTTTATTGTTGCGTACTCTACACCTTATATAACTATAGAACTCTGTCTTGCCCTCTCTTAGCTTATTCCCTTTGGTAGATTCTATTATTAATCTTTATTAACTAATCTATTAACTCTCTTAGAGTATCCGTATCTTCCATTAGGATAATTATATCCTAGACTTTAGCCTTAAGTCCCTATTTATACTGTGCTATAAGCGCCCTATTATTCCACTTAACCTATATGGCTAGTGTTTAAAACTGTGTTATATACTTAATTACTAAAGTACATTATACTAAGTTCTGAAGCTTTTGTTCCGCTATAGTTATAGCCTCCGGGTCTCCAAATATCTGTATTAGTTACTCTGCGAACCTGTTCTAACTAGTAAATATATACCGTACATCTTAGTTAGTAGTTGTTATGCCATTAGCCTATATTTCCGTAAGATACGGCTTAAACCACTTAAGTGCCCTCCCCATTAGGAACAATTTTGTATAGGCTACTTAATCTAACAATATTACTAACTTTGCTCCTTCCTGTACTACCTTAAAGTGCATTTACATAAGAAATCCTTTAAGCTTTAACTTCTCCCCTAAGAATCGTTTAATTAAAGGTAACTTAATCTTTACTGCTCTAATTCTATTAATGCGTTCTTTAAGTATCCTATTATTGTCTTATAAGTGATTAACTATTTCCTATAACTAACCTCGCGTAACCACTTAAGAATTCCTATTGTCTATGCTAGTATCGCCTGGCCCTAAGGTTGTGGCTGCCGTTAACGCCATTATAACTAGTGCTGCTCTTAGTAGCATATTATTCAAGTTTATTCCAATACCGTAACCTTAATAGTAAATATGTAACGGAACCTTGTAGCTTAGACTACAGTAGGTTCTATTATTGGGCTAGGTATATAGGTATAAACAAAATAACAATATAATAATAACTGGTGGAGTGGTTGCCTAATAGATTAACTCCAATTATATTCTGAGATTTACTACAAGGAGAGAACTATCTACGGTAGGGACTGAGGTCCTTTAAATACACAACCGTACTCCTAAGAAATCCTCTCTTGTACGTAAGGTACGTGTTATCTGTATTAAACGTAACGTCCCTTCCGTTTAATATAGTCAATACGTTCAACACCACGTGACCTCAGTTACCATTCCTCGTTATATAGTTCTACCGGATCTATCCTGGACCGTGCCTGTATTAACCAACTAGCTTCCGCCGACTCTTCTCCAAGTAGTCGTAACATCGTACTTAAAGCGTCCGTAACATAGGGGACCGTAGCGTAGCAATTAACTATATTATTTATTACCGTGCCGTTTATACAGGTGGGAATTTGTGGAGGGCCTAGGTATATATTAAAATAGTCCTAAACAAACTTAAATTAGATTGGCGGAAGGTCCTAATATATATTAAAAGGGTTAAAGAACTTAGGAAGGTCCCAATAAATATCAAAATAGTCCTCAAAATAGATTAGCGGAAGGTCTAAATATATATTAAGATCATCCTAAGGGAACCTAGGGGAAATTAACGGAAGCTCTTAATACACATTAGGATAACACTAAAGGAGCTTAGGGGGAAGTAACAAAAGATCTTAATATACGTTAGGATAATCCTAAGAGATTTTAATAGGCGTACTTTCCTCCTCTATACCAGGTAGCGAGGAACTGTCTAATCTAGGGCGCTTTTTTTAGGAGTACTTAATTTCCATCGGCCTTTTCACTCTACTAGAGCTCTAAGGGGCGTTCTAAGCTTTAGGTTAACTTATTAAGTTAGTATTAGCACAACTAAGATATATATCCTTTAGTTACTTCTCTAAAGAAGCCAACTTCATCCATTCTAGGTATTGCGGTTGGGTCTATAACCAAGCATTTAAGACGAAAAATTCTCCTAAGGTTATATGCCTCTTAATACTATTAAGAGTTAATTACTAATATAGTAAAGGCCTAAGAAAGAACTAATATTATACTATAGTCTATATTGCCGAGATTAATGCGCACCCTAGGTTTAAAAAGATTCCATTTCTAGCTAGCAATATTATTATATTTTAATACTTCTCCTCCTAAAGGACAGATAGACTTCCTTGCTATACTTCTAAGGCTTTCGCTATTTTCAAGCTTCTATTTTGCCTCCTTTAATTGCTTCACTATAATATCTATCCTCTTAGATAGGATAGACTTCATTAACCTATAGCCAACTAGATTTTTGTTATTCTTAAGAACGTTAGCTAGGTTATAAATTATAAGCTTATTGTCATCTCCTACTAGTCCGGTATATTATTCCTATAGGGCTTTAGTTAATCCGCCCTTAGCCAGATTATAGAGTAAACGAAATATATCCAAGTCATTTAGGTTTAGGGATAGAATTTTTACGCTAACAGTAACAAGTCACTGCATAACTATTTGTAGTAAGGTCTCTGATTTTACTTCTCCACCTTTATAAAGTAGGGTTTCTGCTCCCTTATAGACCAAGTTTCCTCCGCGAAGCGGGGCAGGGCGTCTATTAGAAAGTAGGATTTCCTTAGGAACTAGAAATAATAAAAAGAAGTTACACAGACCTTTCCAAGTCTCTAAAGTTATTGGAGTCGCTAAAGCTACTAGAGCTTTTAGGGCTATTAAAATTGCTAGAGTCTTCCAAACCCCTAGAATTGCCAAAGTATTACTTAAGCTAAGTGCCTCTGTTTAATCAGTATATCCAATAGAGAAAGCTTCTAGGAAATTCTCTACTGCTCTATTAAAAACTTTAATTCCTTTAGTTTCGCTAATAGAGCACAGGTATTACGTAACCCACTTAAGCTTATCTAACAATAACTATTACGCATAAGTAACACCTTAGGAAAGGAGTATTAGAAGGTAAACCTATAAAAGAATAAGAATTAATAGTGCGAGCTAGCTATAAGAACGCATTAAAAAGGACTACTTCTCCCTCCTATAGCAAAGAATAATCAGCCTTGGGTAAAAAAGGACTACAGAATAGAATTACCGTAGTGCTAACAAGCGTCTTATTACCCTACTGCTAAGACATAAGTATTACAAGCCTATTAGGTTGTTTGACCTAATAAAAGAAGGCAGCTAGGCGTAAGAGCAGAAGAAGCAGGAAATAGTACAGGGGGGTTTTATTACAATTGCAACAAAACCCCCCTATAATATTAGCTTGGCATATATTAGCCCCCTCGCCTCATTATCCCTAGGACGCCACTCTGTTCCAAACCCACTACTACAACTTATGCTCCTCTAAAGATCTAAGATAAAAAACTAAACAGCTAATTAAAGTAAGAATATACAGCTATCTCCCTAGCTAATTAGATATAGCTTACCTGCCGTAAAGTCCAGAAGCTTCCATCAATTTTCTTTTCAACAATACAACAATACGTCCCGCAAGAATTATAGGCTAGAACGCCTTAATAGACCTAAGAATACTTTAGATCTTAAGAGTATAAGATAGGGATAAGTAATATATAAAGCTAATTTCGCCCTATTACACTAGGGATATATAATTGCCTTTACCATCTACTGTACTAGTTACCTTATCGCTTTCTTCTGCAAGTCTTATTTATCACTACCCTAACTTTACTATTTTTACCACTCCTCTTAAACCATTCCCTGGTCTGTCCCGTTTCTATTAGCCATTTACGGCCACTTTACTCTTCGATATAGATGCTGCTTCTTAAACAATTAGCTCGCCTTTTTAAGCCGCAATTTACTAGATCCTACTAGTCTTAGAGTAGTATATTTGGCAGCCTCTTATAGCTTTCGCAGCCTATAGTAGGGATTAAGATTCTAGATGCAGCGCCTTATAACCTATCAGTATAGATCTGGAAAGAGCGCCTTTAATAACATTAGAAAGGCATCCTAGCTCAACCACTTTATATTAAAGCACTGTTCTATCACATAAACAAATCACTACAGGCCTAAAAGGCCAGCAAAAAGCATATCTAAAGGAATTTTCTATAGGCCTATAATACCAGCGCCCCATCAAACCGGCAAAGGCTATATAGTATAAAATTCTTTATATTTACCTAGATGGGAGAACTATATATAACCTCTTCTTTAACTTAATTAATCTTTTCCCTAAGACTAAAAAGGAGATTTTTTATCTTCTTTAGGAAAGAACTAAAGGATATTAAATATAGGATACTATCTATTCAGCTTTATTATTTAAATATTTACGGGATTACCCTAACGCAATTATATTCTAGGTACGTTTAATATCTTCTACAGTATCTATTCTAATTAAATTATAGACTCTAATGCAAGACATTCTCAAAAACTTAGAGTGGTATATTAAGGAGAAAGGCGTAGAGAGAGTTCTCTTTTAGAGGCCGCGTCTACCTAGTATAAAGTCTTAACAGTCGTTATTTATATCTAGATTAGAGGGTATTAAGATTTCGGTATATAATTAAATTTAAAGTCCCTATATCTTTGGGCCTATTTGCACCATAATATAAATTTGTGTCCATATACATAAAACCCTTAAAATCACAGTACATACAGCAGAAGAAACCCATAACAATAGCATTATTATCTTTATTAGCTGCGTAGTGCGTTAAAGGGTGCGTTTTATTAAATATCCCTATACCCCTAACTAATACTTCCTCCTTCCCTCTCAACAATTCTATATAGATAGAGGGCTATTTTAACTATTAATTACTCTGGTAGTGCGATCTACTATTATTAGTATTAACCCGCTTGGCACCAATAACATTACCCAGTTTAGCGTCTTCTAGTTTAGCATTAACAATATCAATTAACTTACTATATTAAGCTATCTAGAAACCACACCTATTACTAGCAGCTAACAGAAAGCCTTTTACGCATCATCTAGTAAATAATCAGGCGAATTAGACTATTAGAGACTAATTACAATTAATAAATATAACTTTTAAGGGCGGTAATAGTTAGGATAGGGTTGCTTCCAACCTTAAAAAAAGCGTATAGGCTTATTAGAATAAATATAACCAAATTTTTCTTGCCGCTAGAGCACGTAAAGAATAGATAGATAAAGAATATTCAATTATATACTATTTAAGGTCGCTCGGTTGCCAATATATATATATTGCTAGATAGGTGCCACATTCGCTAGCTTATATTTAGGAGCTAGATATATACATCTTATACTTATTCTTCTAATCTTGCTTACATCTTAGGTCTTAATAGAATAGCAAAAAACCCAGCATACTAGACTTGCATTTAATAGAGGTTTAGTAGCTATTACTAGTTAGTTCCTGTTTTAAATAAGTTTATAATCTTATCTTTTCTCTTACTAATACATTATAAAGATCGTAGTTATAAATAAAACCCTCTAAAACCTAACCGCTCCTAAGAAGCAGGACAAGTAACTAGAGAAGGATAAAGCTCTCCTCCTAACCCTACATTAAAAAAAAAGCCATGGAAGGAAATCGCAAAGTATTTTCTATATAAAACACCATAGCAATACAAGCACCAATACAATAGTCTAAGGCCCAAAGCGGTAGAATAATGGATAGCTAATAAAAAGACACTCCTTACAAGCCTACATAAGGGAGGCATAGAATGGTAGAATATCTTAAGATAGTTACCTAGAAGAACGCAACAGTTATACACGCAGTATTATATGGATATGTTTCCCTATAAAGCAACAAAATAGAAGCAAGTAGCGCTATATAGGCAGAACTAAGAATGTATTACTTAAAGGCGGGTGTAAGTTTATAGTAGTTATAATTATTAGAGATTTTGTACTTGTCTTAGTTAGGTTTCAATATCACATATAGGACGATTATATAAAATAGTATCATTAGCAGGCCTCTAGCTATGCTAGCACAGCCTTATATTACCTCTTCCTAGTACTAAATTTTAACTTCCTGCCCGCTAGCCTACTAGTTTATTACATATAGTTTATAAAGGCTAAGTTTCTTAAATAGGAAATCACGAGACTTTATAAGAAATCCACTATAAAATAGATTAAACTAGAAATAGAACTAGGCTAGAAATAGAATATTTAAGCTAAAAAAGGAAGGGCTATAGTTATTACCGTCTCTTCCGCCTAGCAGGCCGGCCCCTTTTCTTCTACACAGTAGGCCGGGCCTTTAATTTCAAACAGTAATACGCCTATAGTAATCCAAGACTTTTATTTAGAAAGCGGTCTTTAATCTATTCCCATAAAAGATTCTATTCCCCCTTTAAATTAGTAAGTAGCGCGTCTTCCTCTTCCATAAATTTTATTCTAGGCTTTAGTTTTTAAGGCTTTAATTCTTAAGGCTTTGGTTCTTAAGATCGCTTAACCAGGTTAACTAGTAAGTAGAGTTATTAAAAAAGTATATTTAGTATATACAACCCATCTTCCTAGCGCCTAAAAACTGCCTAGATTAATAATTCTTCCGAATTATTTAAAATAGCTTCCGGTATCGCTTTACTAAAGTTAGAGTTTAATAGCGGTTTTTAGGTATGGAGGTAATTCTATATAGGAAATCTAACCTGCTTACAATAATTGCTAGTAAGCGCAGTGCTCCGGTTAGACGTGTGCATAAATAAAATTAAAGAGGAGTAGTAGGACCGCTAGAGGTGCTTTATAGCACGCTTTGGCTTTAATTAACTACTAATAGAGGTTAGCGATTCTTGTCGCCCTACATAACCGCGGGCCTCGCTACCATTGTCGCTATCGCTGCTGTCGCCGCCGTCGCCGTCGCCGTCCCCAGCGTCATTATTAACTGTATTGCCGCTGTTATTACTTCCATCGCCGTAGTTCTTGGCCTTGCCTTTATCCATAACATTCTCGCCGTCCTTGTTATTATCGCTGTAATCACATTTTTTAGCTAAGCTATTAACCTTATCTTACAGTAGTCCAATATTACGGGAAGACGAAGATTGCTAAAGTAAAGGGCTAATAGGCTATATAGCGGAGGCCGCTCGCTCCTTAATACGGTTATCACCACCACTAAGGTTAGGGGTAGGAGGGCTAGGAGGCGAGGCCCTCTAGAAAGCTAGTAATCTTCATTACTTCCTAGGTTATAGGCCCTCGCTACCCTTACTAACAGAAGTATTGGAGATATAATTAGTGTTATTTAGTTACTTAAGCTAATTAAACCTCTACTTTTTTAACTTCTTAGCTCCTAAAGACTCTTAACTAGCGCTTACTAATATCCTAAACTCTTACCTAAACCGCGGAGCGGTTCTAATACGATGCCCCTTAGCTAAATTATCAGTTTAATTTCCGTCTAGCGTTAAAGGTATGGTATAATTATGCGTAGGTACACGTACCTCCTCTTATAGCGCTTCTAACAAAGGCAGCTCTTTATCTTCTTTATTATTCTTATTACTGCCATTATTCCCATTATCTACTAATTATTAGACAAGGTTATTATAGATTAAAGGGGAAAGCACATACCCAATTTATAAGGCATTGGTTGGTTATCGGCTTTACTAGCTTTATTAACTTCGTCAGCTTTATTATTAGCGTTACTAGCTTCGTCGCCCTTAGCTTCCAAGTCTAGATCGGCTATATTATCTTTAATAACTATTAGATTTGCTACTAGTCATTAAAACTATATATTTAGAACTACTGGGGAAAGAGGGAAAGTAGTAGGGTAATTATTAGAATAATTACCTTAACTACTTCCCCTAGAGACTTAACTGTCATTTCTATCCCCATAGAAATCTTCCTCATTGTCCTCATTATCCTTATTATTCTTATAATACTTATTATAAGCCTTCTTATAATTATACATAGGGTCTATAGGCGCTTTATTAAATGGAATCTCCAAATTAAGGCCCTAAGTGGAATAATATGCCATTAAGTGCCTAAGCTTCCAGTACTTCTTAACTTTTTAGGGGGGAAAGAGGTATTCCCCTATTTCTCTTTTTAGGTTTGCTGCTCACGCTCTTCTTAGGGGCTGTAATTATATAGTGCTAAGATAAAGCTGTTAATCTTCTAGGGGGACTAGTATAGAAATTATTCTTATTAAGTGAAATTTTATAAGGGATACAAAATAAAGATTAAGATAGTGCCAACATTATTATCATTAGAGTTGCCATTGCTTTATAGCTTTTAAAAGCTTTAAGGGGGGATTAACGGTCTTTTTAAGTATACATTAGTTCTCCCTTTACCGCTAGCACTCATCTATTGCCCCTTGCCCCTTGTTTGGGTTTCTTATTAAATTAAAGCATTTAATACGTGCGCCTCTAGTATAAACCAGGGTTAATTGCCGTTTATAGGGTAAGGTTTATAAGGGCTTAAATTCTAGCGCCTAATTAACACCCTTAGCAAATTGCGGTTAAACCGTATCTACCTATTTAAGCTAGCATATTTAGCTCTAACACAGCCGTCGCATCTAGCCCCTTATTAGGAGGTTAATGGCGTGAATTCTCCACCCTAGTTCCTTAGTAAAGGGTAGCGCTAATATATCTATTTACTTCCTAACAATACCAATCCAGTTAATCTTCTACGCCGCTTATATTAGCAGGTAAAGCCCTGCTTATACATATACGTTACAAGCTATCTATAACGGAATAAGGCAGTGTTCTTATTAGTAGTAAGCAGGGCTCTCTAATACTAACCACCCAGTAATGGATACGCCTGCCGCTTACTCAGTAATCGTATGCATGTCCATAAATGTATTAGGTAAAAGACTGCATGGGGATACTCGCCCTCCTAACATAGCTAGCTAGTATTAGAGGTTCCTTTACAGTTATACCGCTGTGCTACTAATCCATTATGCGCCTAAAAGCTGCAACCTTCTAATTTTAATCTAGGTGGTTCCCACATAGCCCTATAGCTTAGGAGCCCAGATCGTCAATCCTTTACCACCCTACTACTAAGCAGTTAGGCAGAGCTAATAGCCCTAAACCAGCAGATTAAATGGCGTCTCCAAAATATCTATAGCAATGCAACTATACCGCTAGGCAGGCATGCATGGCTACCTAGGCAATGCTCCATACAATATCCATTTAAATAATGCCTAACACAGCCCCGCACGGGGTGGTCGCTCGGATTAGCGACGTCCAGCTACTTTTCCACTAAGTAGCCTAGCAGGCATACTAGCCGTAATATAGGTGGCTTTAGCTATCATCAAACGCTAAAGCGGGCCGTTTAACCAATAGTATATTCTATAGATAAGCTGCTACAGGGTGTCGCCTTAAGTAAAGGATGGCATAGAAGCTGGAGTAGCCACGTAATCTAGTAAGGCCTCCAGCTAAAAACGCATAAATGCACCGGCCAATTAACGTATACAATAGAGTAACACCGGGACGCCGGATAAGCTAAAGCGGCTTAAGGATCCTTAACATTAGCCCTTCACGGAATTGTCCCTATGGCACCAATCACAACATCCAACGGTTCGCGCTGATGCGGAGCGGTGCCTCTAAGAATTAAAGGGACGGTATAGGTCTAAGTCAAGTTCAGATTACTCGAGAAGAGTAATTTCTAGATAGAAGGGGTCGTTTAGGTAGTCTAGAGACCAAATTTAAGTGGAGTAAATAGCTACAGATGCACGGAAGGGTCATTTTCAGGCAAGAAGCCCAGAGGCAGTACAAAAGCGCTTATTGGATATCAGAGGATCAAACTATAGGTGCGATATTAGGAGAGGCCGAAGCATGCTTGCTCTGCGCTATCGTTAGTATAAGACACGGGATATTGGGAATACAAGGGCAGTGCAGCACTTGCATTAACGCCAAGTTGGTAAAAAATGCCTCACGGTAGGGATTGTGATCCAATGAAGAGGTGGCGTAGCGTTGGGAAGTCTGGGAGAAGAAGGAGGATTAAAAGGTAAAATACAGAGAACGGGGGAAGGTCGTCCTTTTATGGTCGACGTCGGACAAGGATACTGGATTACCGAAAGATTAGCTAAGAAACTTGATTTTCTGCGGATATAAGATTTTCCGAGTCCCGGCTCAGACACCTCCATAACTGGTAGTCAAACCCTCCAGATTTGGAGGGCTCTGAGCCTACTAGACAGAGTTTATAAGCAGAGCTTCGTGCAGAGCTTCGAGCAGAGCTTCGAGCAGAGCTTCAAGCAGAGCTTCAAGCAGAGCTTCGAGCAGAGCTTCGAGCAGAGCTTCGAGCAGAGCTTCGAGCAGAGCTTCAAGCAGAGCTTCGAGCAGAGCTTCGAGCAGAGCTTCAAGCGGAGCTTCGAGCGGAGCTTCGAGCGGAGCTTCGTGCGGAGCTTCGTGCGGAGCTTCGTGCAGAGCTTTTGCAGAGCTTTGGTAGAGCTCCGTGCAGAGCTCCGTGCAGGTCTCCCCCTAAGCTTCGTTTCGCAGAGCTCTCGCAAAGCTCCACAGCTCTACGCAGAGGGCTGGCGGCGTGGGCGTAAGCGTTCAGCGTTAGTGTTTACTGCGCGGCTCGGCAGTGCAGAGGTAGAATTGGGGCCTCTACCGCGACGAATTCCTCTTAACGTCGCGGGCGTATAAGGAGCTAAAGATCTTATAACTTATAGAGTAGGCTTTTCTCTATAATTTGGTGTAATTTTAATGTCGACAGGTATTGTGGGAGGGTAGATTAATTTCGTCAAAGTTAACAAAGTCTTCTCATATAAACAGTGTTTAGGTTTTCTACAAATCTCGCTAAAGTCCCTCAGACTAAAGAAAACGATTGCCGTCCTAAATCAGCTTAGCGGACGGTGCGGATATTCCTATATCCGCACAATCGATTTCTTAGTCTGAGCTTCTGAGGTAATGAGAAGTGTGTATATTCTATGGCTGACTAATGATTTGACGCTGTCTCATAAATCAGACGCTCCGTAGTAGAATTTCAATCGAACACGCCGAACTTAGTGGATCAGCTTAGTTACGAAGCAGGACACCCTCATATCTGCTCCCTATATTTTTAAATTCTACAACGGAGCGTCTATGGGCATCCGTTTGGTGGCAACTGAAAGTTTTGAAAATTAAAAATTTCCCTTTTCGCGAGTTACGGCCCAACCACAAGAGATGTAATATATTTGTTTGATGTATTAGATTATCTAAGTAATTATTATCCTTCGTATATATATTATGGCTCTATAGGCCTATTATTAAGGGATAAGATTTATTGTCGCAGATAGAAAGTTAGATTTGGAAACGCATCTTTGTAATTTTGCGACGGATCACCCATGTTTAACTTTTTATATAATATAGCTACAATATAGCCAAAACATGTAGTAGAAAGAGAAAACGGAGGGCTTATACTTCGTATTATTTTTGAAGTGATTAGGCGATAGAAAGGTGGCAAGGTTTGGCAGTGATTTGAGAATCTGGAGGGTGATTGTAGTGGAAAACTCATAAGGAGCAGTGCAGTGTCCGTCCGTGCACAACCAACTGATTTATTAGCCAGGGCCAGCCACGCAACTTACACCAAGCTTCAACAGCCACAACCTCGCAGCTCATCCACCTCGGGAACACCACCAGGCTTCTCTATAATATATATCTGTCTTATTGAGTATCCGTATATTCTAGAGGTTGCCGTACTGTAGCTCTCAGCTTCCCCACCAATACCGTATACAAGCTCTTGAGCCATCCGGCTCACCTCTGCCAACATGGCCGTCAGAGCCGCCGTCCCGTTTCTCGTTGCCATGATGCTGGTAACTGGTGTCTGCAATACTTTGCTCACCAAGTACCAGGTAGGTCACCTTTGACTCTCCAAATACTGTTGAGGCACTCGAGGCTCCCGGAGACAGCTCCGCTAACATTACCTCTATGTAGGACATTCAATGCGTGCGGAACTGCTCCTCGCACGACCCTAAAGATCGAAAGAACTTTGAACAGCCTGTAATCCAAACACTTCAAATGTTTATTGGGGAGATGGGCTGCTGGCTTGTTGTTGGGGCTTTCGCTCTATATCAACGCTACGTCTCCCGCAAGGCCGGATATGAAGCCCTTACAGCTACCTCTGATCAAGACGATGCTGTTGACTCACCTACGCTCGCCGGCGACGACGACAGTGAGGACTCGGCGACTCCCGTCTCAAATCCTCTCAAGCTCTCCGAAGGCGGCCGTGTACCTTTAACAGGCAGCAGGATCCTGCTTCTCGCCCTCCCTGCATGCTGTGATATTACTGGGACCACTCTCATGAATGTCGGTCTGCTTTTCGTGGCTGCGAGTATCTACCAGATGACGCGGGGAGCACTTGTTCTCTTTGTTGGACTCTTCAGCGTGCTGTTCCTCAAGCGTAAACTTGGCGCTTACAAATGGTTCGCCCTATTTGTTGTTGTGGCCGGTGTCGCAATCGTTGGGTTAGCCGGGGCAATCGCCAAAGATGAAAAGGCCACACCAGCAAACCTAGTGTTCAGTCAGGACTTGAAAATGACCACTGCACAAGGATTCGAGCTTCTGCGAAGAGAGATTCGGGAGAAAGTTGCCACACCTGCAGCTGTTCAGACCATAATCGGTGTGCTCTTGATCGCTGGTGCTCAAATCTTTACCGCTACACAGTTTGTGCTTGAAGAGAGCATCATGGAACATTATGCAATGGAGCCAATCAAAGTCGTTGGCTGGGAAGGGATCTTTGGCTTTGTTGTTACCGTTATCGGCATGATCATCCTACATCTTGCTGTTGGTCGAACAGATGCAGGACGACATGGGTATTTCGATGCTAGAGAGGGTTTGAGAGAGATTACTCATTATAGGTCTATCGCTGTTAGCAGTGTTCTTATCATGATTAGCATTGGGTATATACAGTCTCACTTTTCTAAGTATTTTCATTTGTGCTCATTACTAATGTTTTATACAGTGGTTTCAACTTTTTCGGTCTCTCCGTCACCCGCACCGTTAGTGCTACATCCCGCTCCACCATCGATACTTGCCGCACGCTCTTCATTTGGATCGTCTCCTTGGGCCTTGACTGGGAGACGTTCAAGTGGCTACAGGTTGTTGGGTTTGCCCTGCTCGTGTATGGCACGTTTTTGTTCAACGACCTGGTTCGGCCTCCGTTGAAGGCCTGCGTTGAGCGCAGGCCGGAAGAGCTTCTGCCAGAAACGCCGATTGAGCATAACTAAGACAGTGCATTTGGGCGGTGTTCATGGCGTTTTGAAGACGTAGGTCCGATGTAGTTCTATGCTCATGTACACCACACACATACCTCGATCAGTATTTGATAGCGAAGTGGATGGGTAGTTGGCTATCTTTTAGAATTGATATGTATCTCCTTTAAGTGGAACGGTAGACGATATTGGATTTAATGCTTTGATGTAGAAATAATTACTCCCGTTGAATAAGACTGCCGCTAATCTTTTCTGATAGTTTAATTGAAAAATATGTTGTCACTGATAACCCTCGAGATAAATAAAGGTGGGCTTTGCTGTCTTTGCTCTAGTGCCCAGTGAACTTAAGCGATCTTGGCGCACCAACCCACCTCCACCGAACATCAAATTGCTTTGAGTGAAAGACTGTGACGCGACCAACGAAACGCTTACCCTCGCTCGAAATCCTAAAATCGGTTTCCGGGAGTTCAGCTAATTTAATTCCACGCTCTCAAAATGGCTGCTACTCACGGAGGTACTATGTAAGTACCAATTGTAATGTCGCCTGGCCCGGCTCAACAAACTGACTGTTCGCAGTTCCAAGCGGAGGAAGTTCGTTGCTGGTATGATACTACTCTCTTCATGCATACGTATAGCACATATTTGTCTTGAAAATCCCTCCAAGATTTCTTCCAAAATCCTTGCATTCAATCGGATGATAACAGCCAGGCGGGGAGCACAAGTTCTCACAGCGCAATATCGCTCCAACGACGGACCGCACCCATTACGATGGATCGCTGACCTGATTTCCTAGACGGCGTGTTCTACGCCGAACTCAACGAGTTCTTCCAGCGCGAGCTGGCCGAGGAAGGCTACTCGGGCGTGGAAGTGCGAGTCACACCTACCGTCACCGACATCATTATCCGGGCCACCCACACACAAGAAGTGCTCGGCGAGCAGGGTCGTCGCATCCGCGAACTCACCTCGCTCATCCAGAAGCGCTTCAAGTTCCCCGAAAACTCCGTCTCTCTCTACGCTGCAAAGGTCCAGAACCGTGGTCTATCGGCTGTCGCTCAGTGCGAGTCCCTCCGGTACAAACTGCTTAACGGTCTTGCGGTCAGGAGGGCTTGCTATGGTGTCCTGAGGTTCATCATGGAGAGCGGAGCTAAGGGCTGTGAGGTTGTCGTTAGCGGCAAGTTGAGGGCTGCGCGTGCTAAGAGCATGAAGTTCACCGTATGTCATGAAGGCCACACCTCAAATTAATAAAGAAATTTTGAAACCAGGCTGACGCTGGAATCAGGACGGCTTCATGATCCACTCTGGTCAGCCAGCCAAAGACTTCATTGATGAGGCAACCCGCCACGTCCTGCTCCGCCAAGGTGTGCTCGGTATCAAGGTTAAGATCATGCGCGGTTCAGATCCAGAGGGCAAGGCCGGCCCACAGAAATCTCTGCCAGACTCCGTCACCATTATCGAACCCAAGGAAGAACAACCCGTCGTCCAGCCCATGAGCCAGGATTACGGCGCCAAGGCCCTCGCTGCCCAGCAAGCGGCAGAGCAACAGAGGCTTGCGGAACAGCAGGGGCAGGAGGGCGAGACGCCAGCGGAGAGTTATGAGCAGGAGTAAACCGGGCAGAGAGGCGATGAAAGATATTTGAGTTCGGAGGAAAATTCTGGTTTGCATTCGGATGGAAACACGGTTAGGGTTGTCATGGAGTCATACTGCTGTGTGTACCTATTAGCCAGAAATTTCATATGGCTTTCTTGATACTTCTTATGCGCGGATTGGGGATGTTGTCTGGTAATCTGCTCATTCATTATCGCATAGCTAGGAGAATGCAGGTCAAAAAACACTCATGCCCGGAATATGCGCACAGATTTTACTAAAGCTATAAATTTCTCACGATCATTCAGCAGCCCTGCTTCGGTATGCCACGGTTATTCGACAATCTCGTAATTTTAAAGATCGGGACAAAGGAATGTAATAGGCATGCTCCAGATGCAGAAGTTGGTATGATCGGGGAGCTGACGCAGTTTCTAGTGCAAAGCCTAACAAAACTTTAGGTAGGTAGGTAGAGAAGGTCGGATTAAGATAGTGTCAACTAAGTATCTTAAGATAGTAGCTTAGATTTTTAACAAGTCACGTATCCTAATTATCTCGTTGCTAATTCCCGATGAACCTGAATGCGCGGGAGGCAGGAAATCCCGGTTCCACCAAGGTCTAGAGCTACATCGGAATGGAAAGAAAGTACGTGAAAAATGTGATCGAAACACTTCTGCGGGTGTAGAGGTCCTGGTTCCTGTCGACGAATCCCGAAGAACCTCGAGAATGTCGTAGTCCAAGTACGGAGCCACAGCCAGAAGATTGTACACCCGCTGTTCTCCTGTCTTTTATTTAGGCTCGGCCCATGGTCAGCCTCTCAGAGTATTGAGTAGAATTGATAGTAACTCTAGCACGCTATGAGGTATGGCCAAAGGAATTATTTGAACTCAGCGTAGGTCCTAGTCATGGGTGGTAGATTTGAGGGCATCAATCTAACAACCAGTGGCAGGCTATGAATTTCCGAGCAGGAAGACAATCCTACGGATATGATTTGCTAGATGTCCCTATAACTGCGATCCTCACCGAAATTCTTGAGAATCCAATAAACTAGAAACGCGCCGGAATGATGAAGGAGCACTGGGAGCCGCTTGAGACACATGGTAGGTGACGAACAGGATATGCGGTGGAGAAGGTAATGCCATCTATATTCACAAAGACTCACTCTAAGAAGAGAAATATATCTCCTTGATGCTGCCCTCGCCTGAGTAGAGCCGAAGGGAACAAAGAGGGGGGAGCATGGCCGAACCATCTGAGGTTGAGAATTCACAGGAATGACTTGTATAGAAGAGGAAATAAGGGTATATGAGGGTATCCTTCAAAAGAAAGGTAGAATCGAAGACCTGCTGTTATCAAAACTGGTTAAGTGGAAATATCTGGCAGCTACAGCGTCTTCTTTGAAGACGTAGAACTAGCTCCAGATGCTAAGTCTAAGCCTTGAAGGATCTCGGTCCCGAAAACGTAAACCATGTAGGAGGGGAATAGGACCCAGAGGCCACTGTGGGAATGGACTGTTAGCATAGTCATTCCTTCACCGATTATGCTATCCAGAGCTTCAACTATCTATCCTGTGCTAAATGTATAATACTTGCAGCATGGAGAAGTAGTAAGAAGGGCCTAAGAAATCAAAAACTTACTTCATGATACCATAGAACAAGATTATGGTCGACATATCATTATGCTTGATACCCTTGAAGCCGGAGAAGCACTCATTGAAATCTAGATGCACGCGTGAGCTTCCTCATTCCCATAGGGCCAAACTATGGGCGTGAACTAAATCCTGGGTGGCATTGGGAATAGATAGCCTTAATAAGACTTCGAAACGAGAAAGAAAAATACTTACAGTAGAGAACTGTCTTGCTCAAAGTCATGACCGCCATCGTGAACCCTAGGATTACAGCCTTGCTGGCTAGGCTCCCCTGTACCTGCCTTCCTCCTGCGAACCATCCTTTCAGTCCACCTATCTGCACTCCTCGTCCTTCTGTGACCGGTGTTCCTTTTCGTAGTACCCACCAGAGGTATACCGCATAACCGGTGGTCTCAATCACGTTTAGCACTCCCTGAGCTCCACCAAACCCGTCATGCTCCTCTAGTGCCGGCCAGCCGTACACGTAGTCTATGGTCGCATAAATCTCGTACGGTTTCCAGATCGGCCACTGCAGAAATCCGCCTGCCATGGTGTGGGGGCGTAGTAGGATGTAAGAACAATCCCAGATTACGAGGGGCAGGGATATGGCGAGCCATAGGAGGGTGAGGTTCGAGGCTGTGTGCGTCCACTTTTTGGGAGTGGAGGAGGACATGGAATTGGATATGGCGCGCTTGCTGAGCGCCTGCGAGGGAGATGAGGTTGGGGAGCTAGGAGTGGGAGAAGAGGTCGAATTGCGCGACGACTTGGTGGGCGATGAGCCGATAGCGGGCGGTGGGAAGTCCCTGGGGTGTTTACGTGTGGATACCATATTGGGTATCGTTCAGTAAGCTTTTAGTAAACTATGCTGTATAGGATTCAACTAGGGTAATATGGAAGCAAAGGCTGGGGATTGTTGTTGTAGCGGGGTTGCGGGGAGTTGGTCGGACCTTCGCTTTGTGTTGCGAAACCTGGATGGAGCAACAGAAGTTTCGCATTATTAGCCCACCTCGAAGCCATGATCCGCAGCTGCGGTAATTAATGGGACACCCAGGCATAATGATACTTTTGGGGGCTAATTTAATTTATTGAAGCTGGCGTTGTATCCCTTCCGCTGGTGTATTTCGTCCTACCGTTATCGATAAGAGCTGGCCAATAGAATCAATAGGATCAAGGCTCCGTGGTTATACGCGTACTTTTGATTCTAGTGTCCGCGCACGGTCCACCTCTTGTAGGACGTCCGTCCTATGCCGGTGGGCCTCTCAGTAACCCTGAAATAGAACCTTGCTAGAGGAGGTGAAACCAATCTCCCAAGCCGCTAAAGTTGACTAGCGCCTTTCAACATAGCTACGTGACTATCAACCTCGAAGTGGTGCCGCAGATCGGAGTTACGAGCAGATTACAGGCATGACTTATTTTCAGTATCTTAATAACTACATCTGAGTATCCCCCCTTTGAGTTTCTTGCCTACATTCTTATTCATTTATGAAGGGCATCTGATCAGGCATCTCTCCTCGCTATTCTATTTGATGTCCATTCATCCATACGCGCATTCACTTCAATGACCATAAGTCGCCTTCCGCCACAATTTCAATCGGCCGTGTCTCGTCCAAAGACCTTCTGCCTGCTTCCAGAATAGCTCCTGTAGCAATAGTGTTTTTCAAAGTCGGCAACGGACGCTGATCTAGTTCCTCCAACGTGACTTTGCCGGCGTTAAGCGCGTTGACAGCATCAACAAATTTCTCAAATGATATGTAACCGTATCCAGTTTGGCCGTTGAAATTGCCCTCCTCGTCTGGCGCATATTTCATGTAGAAGCTGGAGACACGTTAGATTCCAGTAAAGAACAAAGAAAAAACCGTGATGCCGGAAGACTCACGGATTGTACCACATCAAGCCAGACTCATCTTCCGTGACATCATAACCGCGCTTGGCTTGGTTCACCCGAATTTCACCTTTACTACCCATATAGTGGAAGTACTGATTTGAATGAACGCCAGCTTTTTGTGGCGCTGTCCAACTTGCGGTGTACACACCCGTAGCACGCTTGTTAGGGTCGTCCTTCTTGACCCAGTCGACCAAGAGTGTGATAGTATCTTCGGTTTCTGGCACACAGCCCAAGTCTGTTGCAGTACCCTTCGCGGCACTTGCAGTCACCTTCGTCGGCTTGAAGTCTGGAACCATAGATTCATTGACATCAATGTGGTGGGAGTTGAGATAATAAGAGATATCGCTGTCTTTGCCAGCCCATGCTTTGAACGTCTCGAGTTGGCTTTTTGGCTGACTCATGTAGCTGTAGAAGTAGTTGAAGTCGCCGAGATTCTTTGATCTATACCTAGCGTCCGCATATGCAGGATCGTACCGCTTGTGATGCTCGATATATACAAAGACTCCATTCTTGCGGGAGGCATCAAGCAGCTTCAAGTGATGTTCCAGAAGCTTTACCGCGGGTTTAGTGATCAGTACATGGATTCCCCGCTCGATTGCATAGAGGGCAATTGGGAAATGTGTGGTATCCGGCGTGAAAATGGTGATAGCGCTGCCGCGGGGAACCGCATCGATTGCAACTTTGTATGCCTCGGGATCACGCTTGCCTTCCTCAGGATAGGACTCGAAGGCGACGTTAAGGCCGTTGTACATCTGGGAGATGTTCTTGTGCAGGTGTTCGCCTGCATTTGGTCAGCAGGTTGCATTATCTGGGCTACGCTAGCGAATTCTTACGAATTGCTGGGAATTTGTCTCCAGATACTCCAACCATGCTCAGTTTCCCAACCTTTCCACGTCTCCTGAGATCGAACAACGTCAACGCTACCACGCCAACCTTCTTATCTGAACCTGACATACCCCCACCAACGAATCCGGTGGTGTACTCGCCGCATCCTACCTAATTGAAGCTCAATTAGTGACTGCTACTATTAAAGCGTGCAGAGTACGAGAATGCGTGAGATGCAGCTGAGCTATTGTCACTGGGTCATGGAAGATAAAAAAAAGGGCAAAAAAGGGAAGGGTGTTGATGGTGTGAACAAGGTGCAGGTTGCGTAAAATCAGGTTTGTAGCAGAGATGCGAAGGATATCCCCGCTGTGTGCAGGGCGGTGTCTTACCATTAGCACTTCTAAAGGAGCCATGATTGCAGTTGGAGGTGTGAGATTTCTCACTGCAGCGCTTACCCAGGGTCTTGTATGAGGGGAACAGCAGGTGGCAAAAGAAAATGGCAGACAGAGAGAGTTGCTATGGGCGCAAAAGGACCCACAGCAGGCATCATAGGGCTGAACTTCATGGACGGAAAATATATTGGTGATGAGGGGCGCAACAAAGGAAACCAATTTTGCTGGTGCTTCAACCACACTCAAACAGCTTTCCCCAGAGCCAAGCGGACGCCTCGTGCCCAGACACTCCACCCAACGCTACGGTGCTAAGGGCCATTGGTGCGAAATCTCTCTCCCGGGCCCCGAAGGCGATTCTTCTGAGGGTCTTGACGCGATGCCACTAAGACACGCCTCCCCAACGCAGAAAGTCTTTCCATTCTACCAAAATCGTTAATTTTAGTCAATACCGCTTGCAACATGTCCCGTGTCTGTCCACTCACACGCTCTCCCGCTTCCTGAGCTGCTCCTGAGGTCGAGCTGCCCTGCAGATCGGACAGCCATGCCCGCCGCTCGAACCTTCTATGTCAACTATTTGCTCGTTGGCGAATGGAAGACCGCCGTAGGCTGGCACTGAATGACCGAGAAGATGGTAGGATGTGCTTGAGTTCCGGTTAGTCAATTGCTACCCAAGGTCTATTGCTTTCCATCCAGTCCGGTATATTAAAGCCGACCGAGTTCGTATGCAAACCACTGTATCTTGTCTCATACTTTCCTCTTTTCTCTGTTTCCAAGGGTTCTTTCCCTCCCTTTTCACTCTGTCTTCGTACCCTCACTCTTGAACACTCACCACAATGGCTTCAAACGGTGTTTCCAACGGAATAGCGAATGGTCATAGCAACGGAGCAGTTAATGACCAGTCTAAGCCCCGTACTCCTCTCCGTCCCGGCATCTACTCGCCTACAATGACCTTCTTTGATCCGGAAACGGAAGATCTCGATATCCCCTCGATACGTAAACATGCCGTTCGTCTTGCTGAAGCCGGTCTTGTTGGACTTGTTACTATGGGATCAAATGGTGAAGCTGTCCACCTCTCCCGGGAGGAGAAGATGGCCGTCACGCGAGCAACCCGTGAGGCCCTTGACGAAGCTGGATATCGTGATGTTCCTGTCATTGTTGGAGCCTCGGAGCACGGTATCCGCTTGACTATCGATCTGTGCAAAGAGTCCGCCGCTGCGGGTGGTGAATATGTGCTTCTTGTTCCACCAAGCTATTACCGCTATGCTATGGATGAGGCAGCGCTTTTTGAGTACTTCACAAAAGTAGCTGATGGCTCTCCATTACCTGTTATTCTCTACAACTATCCCGGTGCAGTAGCGGGCATCGATATGGACAGTGACTTGATTATCAAGTTAGCCAAGCATCCAAATATTGTCGGCACCAAATTTACTTGTGGTAACACCGGAAAGCTCACGCGGGTAGCCTTAGCTACCAATGCTGTGACACCCAAAGGTGGGGGCAGTGGGTACATGGCCTTTGGTGGCATGGCCGACTTCACAATGCAGACAGCAGCCAGCGGCGGCTCAGGTATCATTGCCGGCGGTGCCAATGTTATCCCTAAGACCTGTGTTAAAGTCTGGAATCTGTGGGCTCAAGGCAAATATGAGGCGGCGATAGAACTGCAGAAGATGCTCAGCAAAGGCGACTGGGTGCTTACAAAAGCTGCCATTTCGGGGACAAAGTCTGCTATTCAATCTTACTATGGTTATGGAGGTTACCCACGCCGGCCACTCAAGAGACTGAGCAAGGAGCAAGTTAACGCCGTTGCCGAGGGCATCAAGGACGTCATGGAGATTGAGATGAGCTTATAACATTATCCACATTAGACGCTTCCTCGCTTTGCTCTGCTTCTCTTCTTTCTCCATGACAGTCTTTCCGCCTATTCAGCCTTTCTTGCCTTGCCACTTCAGTTTGTATAAGTCTCAGCCTCTGGAAACCTTGATTTTAAGAGCTTTCCTAAGCATCTTGTAGCACGCCACTGTATTTACGGAGTTTGGCACTCTTATGTCTACGGACAACAATGTAGATAAACGCATGGTAATAAGAATGCAGTTTTCTGAGTCTCTCCTTGATACTCTCCTGCATGACTTACGTTATCCCAACATTTAGTTTCATTCAGCCTAATGACGCCACTGACGTCAAATCTGCGCTAAAACCCAACAGGGTTCTCCAGCTCTTGACTGGAATTGCGCTACCATGACATGCAACAAATCTCATACCTAGGGGTTAGCTGCGCGTAACAATCTTTATTCTCACTTCAAGCCTCGACCCTTGATTGTTCCTTCCAAATCCAACCTGCCTCTGTACACCGAATTTGCCGCTTATAACCTAGTAACTCCAAACCCCAAATTCAAGGCTAAGTTTTTTGTGAAGGCCCTTACACATCATACCATCTCAGGGCCACTTCCAGCTGTTCCTTTGCCAAAATGGGCCTCTTAGCTCTTCCGCACGCTGCACAGGCTGTCTTATCATGTTACGGCCTATACCACTCGTACCAGTGCATCATGAAACTGCGCCAGTACGAAGAACGCTCCGAGAAGGCAGCAAAGTACTCCAACATCGCGCACTACCCAAGCAAGTGCTGCAATAGCGGTACGTTTTCCGCACGCTACCCCACTTTCAATTCAAATTCTAGGATGCGATGTTATAGGAAATGACCAGGGAACCTTGCTTAGCTTACAATTTTCCTTTTCCCGGAAAAATAGGTTGTTTTGAGTCTAGTCTCGTCAACCGCGCTATTTCTCATTGATGCACCGTCTGCTTCCACTGGGCCGACTTTTATGGTTTTTGCTCTGTACACTTTGAACTTAGCAGTGCAGCTTGCGACGCGGATGCATGTCAAAGGGTTTTGGGACAATAAGGCTAAGATTCCGTTTGTTGAAGGATACAACGAGGCTATTTCGGGGACGGCGGAGATTGTGAGGGTACTTGGTCTGTCAGGGAGTTTGTGGGCGATGGAGATTGTACAGCTGGGTCTGTGGAAGATGATGCTCTGAACTAAAATGATGAGGTGCGGTAGTGTGTGGAAGGGTATTTGGGTTGCTGTTGATGAAGGGATAGAATGTGCAGCGTATAGCTGCGGTTCGGTTTGAGTTGATGGTTCGGTTCTACGGAGAATAGATTGGTACATGGCCAAGGTCTGTTCATGATCAAGGGTAGGCCTGTGGTGCATTTATGACCTACCATTATCCCTCTTGTCATGTCCTTGAGCGCTCTATTTAGCGTCGTTCCAATGGTGGTTACTAACTTACGTTAGCGGGGTTATGTTTTTGTTTTAAAATATCTCCCGCATCAGTCTATGGGCATGTCAAAGATGCGAGTCATTTGCAAGGCGGGTTCTAATGTGCGGCATCCTGCGATAAAGGGGTTATTACAGATCTGAAACAGGATCCCTACTGTCCAAAGCTTGAGAAATATTTGCGTGAGAACAGTTTGTGTCTAACGCAGCTGCGCCGAGAGTCCGATATCCCATTCCAATAGGGGGCTTCACGGCGACAATTGGATTTTGAGAATGCCATGAAGTTGATCTGAATCCACTTCACTTGTGGCAAAGAGTTCGAGGGATAGATCAACGCCAAGTCAATAAATCCATCAAGACGGAGACGAGGGTCGTTGCAGAATCTGATGCAGCTAATAAGTAGAATGGCGCCAAGACAGCAGCAGTATTGTACGTATCCGATCGACGACAAAAGCATTAACCGTAACTATTAGACGCTAATTGTTATCGCCGGTCCAAAGGGGGAATATATGGACCAGACGGAAATCTCTCACGGAGGCGTATTACTATCTCCATTCCCATAGAATATTAGATGAGAGATAGTAGGAAACATGGCCATACGGATTGTACAAATGCTCGCGGTACTTGCCTGCAGAAATATTTTCCTTTGAATTAGTGTTAGCGATCGCCCAGACCGGCCTGAGGCTGACGATTGCGAAGGGCAAAAAGCAAAAGAAAACCTTTCAGAGGAAACCACCGAGAGGACGACGCCGCTTTCGGCTGAGAAGATAATACAAAGCGGCGGGGATTGATCAGGTTAAGCCTCAGGACATTTGGCATCGCCAAGGTCACGCTGGCTTGATTTGGGGCGGATTGGATTGGAGTGACCAAGGTTGACATGCCCACTACATGGCTTTGACTTGGGGCAGTGATCGGCGTCTCCACTGCCAAACGCACAATAGAACAGCGTTAGAAAATAACGGGGAGCAAGCCGTGCAAGCCTAACGGGAGGGGAGGCGCCCCTTTAGCGTATGGAGTAGTATCGATGAGAGGAGCTTTACAGGTGGCGTTGACGATTTTGATGCTTTTGTCGCTGCCAAGCGCTGAACAACAACGAATGAGGAGGCGAGTAAGGAGCCCCCGGTTGCCACTTCACCGGTTTGAAACCAGAACGCGCCCAATATGAAACTCAGCAGCTCTGGAAAGGGGCGTGGCCAGCTTTGAATGCGAACCCGTTTTTCATAGACTGCGATGCTGCTGTTGTTGAGATGGACTCGGGGTCGCTGCGGGGGAAGGAGGAGATTGCGACGGCAAGGAAAAGGATCTCTTTCGCATGTCTCTGCATGCTTTTGCGTGCTTTTGCAGGATGGAAGGGGAATGGGCATGGTGGATCAGCGCGAGGGCGCTGTTAGTTTCCGTCCTGGAGCGTCCTGACCAGGCCGGCATCTTGCCCTGACCGCCCGCGTCTCGATTCGACAGCGTGCCCGCCCGGTGGTGAGTGTTACTGCCAGGTGCTTACCAGGTGCTTACCAGGTGCTTACCAGGTGCTTGCCAGGTGCTTTGCCAGGTGCTGCTCTTCCCTCGCCAAAAGCCGCGTGATGAGGGAAAAGCCTGAGAACTCGTCGCCCTCTTGCACGCCTTGACGGACTTTTTCCTCTTGCTCTACCGCCGGACTTGTTCCCCTGCTTTGCGCATTCAACGACAGCAATAAGCAAGTCCTAGAGCGCGGACATCCCCCAATCTGATTTGTCAAGGCCTCTCAGCGAACCCTTGCCAGCAGGCTGGCGCCCATCATCTTGCACCACCTCCGACCTCAGACTGCTCCGGGCCTCCACCATTTCTCTCTACAACGATACTCTCTCTCGTGCTTCGAAGGCGCTGTCTTCGCATCTCTGCTTCTTTGTATCTTTTTGCGTCTTTGCATCGTGCAACCTAGCTTTTGCCCGTCCTGGACTTTCGTGCCCTGAAATCCAGCGCCACGCCTCATTTCGTCAGGCGCCCACGTCCACGTCCCACTACTCGCCGATTGGAGCCCTGCGCAGTGGCCGCCCTTCGAATCTCGTCACCAGCTCCCTTCACCGTCCTCGCTCTGTTCTTGAACAATTACAAGGCTGCCGTCAGGATACTGTTCCTTTCACTACGAATGGTGCGCCGCCGCTGAGTCTCCGGCTGCCTGGGGGGCATCCATTGTTGGCATTTCAAGCTCCCTCGTCACGCGCTCGCTCTGCACTGGTCCTCAGCACTCGAGCACCACAACCATTTGACAGCCTTTCTGTCTCGCTCCTCGACACAGCATCCTTTCCCACAAGAGCACGATCCGAAACCATCCTTTTTACACTCTTCTGCATGGTTAGAGAGCTACAGCGGCTGACGCACGGTTTCCAACCGTCTCGACGATCAACCCTCCGCCTACGACAACACATCCTGGAGGCAAGATGAATAACGCAAACTTCCCGAACATGATGGGCCACGCCATGCCCCAGCAGCAGCAGCAGCAGCAGGCGGTGCAGCAGCAACAGAATGTTCTGAACCACTATCGATCGCAACAAACGCCCATGGGCTGGCAACAGTCATGTCGACCAGAGGAGCGAACCCGTATAGCTCACCAACTGTAAGTCTCTTGCCTCTCTAAAGTATGAATTATTTGAATTCACTTACTGTGGTGCTTTTGCTACCGAAAACTTGAGTTTGTTTTGAACCTCACCTTTAAAAGCTAACAGTCGCAACCCCTCCAGATCAACTTCTTTCCGCCTCGCAAAACCAGACGTACCAGATCGTGAAGCATTAGAGTGGGCGATTGCCATGGAAAACGATCGATTTAGCCACGCAGCGTCGAAAGTGAGTAGATCCGAGAGTAATAGTTGGTCATTATAATTAACACTAGATTATAGGAGGAATACACTACCGCAATGAAAGAGCGCATGTACACGCTCCAGCAGGCTCGGCAGAGGAATGCCGACATGCTCCAGCAAGGCAATAACCATGTTGGGCAGCAAATAGGAATGATGGGACAGGCTAATATGCAGAACCCTCGACCGAACCAGGGACAGCAATTTCCCCAGAACTTTCCAAATCCTCAGCTTCAACGTCCCATGCAAGCCTCTCCCATTCCGATGAGCCAAGGCCAATCATCCACAGGGATTGATGCTTCGAATCAGATGGTACATCAACAACTTCAATCCGCTCCTCAAATTGGTATGCAACGAAACCAACGTCCTGGCCAGATGCCGAATCCATTGAGCGAAGAAAAGATGACCCAATTCGCAGCGCAACTCATGAAGGGTGCAAAGCCGGAAACTATGGAAAGAGCTCAGGCAGAAGTACAACGAATGCCTCCAGAGAAGCGACAAGAACTCGAAAGACGGGGTATTAATCCTATGTTATATGTATTTCGCCAACATGCAGTTATAATGGCTCAGAACAAGCGACAGCAAGCCTTAATAAACCAACAAGGAGGCCTTGGTGCCAGGCCAAATGGGTCGATGATGTCTCAAACGAGCCAAGCTCCTCAAATCCCTGCGCAACAAATGGGCAACACTCAAAGCCAAATGGGTGTCATTGGTGGCAATCAGGACTTTGATTATAATCAACTTGCCTTGCAGCAAGCGGAAGCTTCACGAGTGCAAGACCAAGGGCAGCTTGTTGTTCCTGCGAGCAACAACCCCAACGCGAACCAGGCCATGGGCGCCTTTGGATCTGTAGGCACACCTCAGCCTGGACAAGTCTCTCAACTTGGCCAACCCCAAAATGCTGCAGCCCAGCGGCAAGCAGTTTTTGCCAATGCCCAAGCGCAGGCGCAAAACCAAGCTCGAAATGCGCAGTTTCAAGCTCAGGTACAGGCCCGTGCACAACAACAGGCACAGCAGCAGGCAGCTCAAGCTCAGGCACAAGCGCAAGCGCAAGCTCAGGCTCAGGCTCAAGCTCAAGCTCAGGCTCAGGTACACGCCCAAGCAGCCCAAGGACAGGCACAACAACAGATACTGCTGAGAGGCCAAGCTGGGGGACTCAATATCCCCCAGGGGCAGCAACAAAGTCCTGCGATGTCGTTTCTTACCCGGCCCATGGCACCTCCTGGACAACAAGGCGGAACCACACCTCAGCAGAGGCCGGCAGCTCACGTGCCTCAGATGACTCCTCAAAATCAACCTCAGATTGATCCTCGCATGGCATCTCAACTTGCGCAGCAAGCTCAGGAAAGAGCAGCAGCCGCTCAAGGACATCAATTAAACCCACAAGTGCGAGCCAGGCTTATTCCCCCTGGTCTTCCTGATACCGCAAAGCAGCAACTGTTGAATGTTTCTGACGAAAACTTCCGTGCTATAATAAGCAGATTAAGTAACGTGCCAAATAATGCCAATCAAACTCCCGGTTTTCCCGGAAACCAACCACAAATGGGCCAACCTGGCATGCCAATGAATCCGCAAAGTTTTCAAATGGCCTTACAAGGAAGCCAGCTCATGAACGGTGCCAACATTAATGCCCAGCGAGCTATGCAACTTGGGCAACAAACTCCTGGCACAATGAATCCGCAGCAGGTCCAACTGCAACAGGCGCAGCAGCAACAGGCGCAGCAACAACAACATCGACGGATGGTGTTAGCGCAACAAATGTTGAAGCAGAACCCACACGTTATAACCAAGACGGACCAGAAACCGTTTCCTCCTAATATACTAAGCCCTATGATTAAGCAAAATCTACCAGAAGGGGTAAAGACATGGGCACAGCTCAAAGAATGGGCTAGTCGGAACCCTGCACTAGCACCGAATATCGATACTGGCAAGTTGCTATTACTCCAAGCCATGCATGTGCAGGACCTCCTGCACCAACAGCAGAACATGAGTGGCCAGAGGATCCCACCGCAATCTAACAATGTTGGCGCGGTTCCCAACGCTCAACCTGGAGGACAAGCTCCGCAAGCTCGAATGGTTTCGCAAAATGTTCCTCTGGCACAGATGCAAGCTCGAAGTGGGCCACAGATGTTACAGGGCATGCCTCCTCATCCGCCTATCACGCCTCAAGACATTCAAAATCTCAGAGCACGACTTCCACCAGCCCAGGCTACGTTAACCGATGACCAGTTGAGAAAACACTTAACGACTCAGAGGATGACACAGTGGAAGAAACAACAAGCACAAAGGCTGATACAGCAAGGTCTTCAAGGCCAAGCTAACCAGGTCCCCCAACAGCCTATGCCACAACAACCGCCGCAACAGACGCCTCGGCCTGCTCAAGCACCTCCACCACAACCGACGCCCCCTACAAAGCAACCTAACAGGGCACCACAGCCGCCTAAGCCTGCGCAACAACCAGCTCAAGCAAATGTAAAGCAAGGTGTGAAACGTCCGAACGATGATGTGATCGAAGTATCAAATCCGGAACAAGTGTCTGGAATGGCAACAGCTTCTCAAGCTCCCAATATGATACCCTCAAGACCTCAACAACACCCTTCTATCTTTACACCGGAGCAAATGACGCGGCCAAATCTACAGCAGCCGTCTCAAATCCGGGCACAGCTTCACAAGGCACAGGATTTGACAAGCAGGGCCCAACAGCCTCCCAATTCCCAGCAAACTTCTGGCGCTCAGGCTCAGAACTCGGCCACGATGGACAGGAATGTCCTCATAGCGCGGAAAGACGCAAGGTTCAAAGCGCTTGGTGCTGAAATCGAAAGAGCGTTCCCTAGAAACCCACCAATACCACACCCACCCGAAGTTAGAGCGCAAATGCAGCAGTGGCTACGTGATTCCTATCCTCAACTTAAGCAATTAAATAAATGTTTGCTATTTTATAATCTAATGGCAGATAATCCTGAGCCTACATTAAAGCAAATGTTTGAAACGGTAAGCCTTATATAATGTGTACTTGTGAGATCATAAGCTTATGCTAACTCTGCGTAAAGCGCTTAATGATCTCCAAACAGATGACGAAAGACGGTAGTCTGGCTGATCAAGTCACCATTACGAAGGAAAACTTCCACGCTTGCCTCCAGAAGATAAGCAGTTTCGTCTCGAACATGACAAGTAGGATAAACCAGCAGCCGCAGCACCCACCGCAGCACCCAGCGCAGCATCAGCAACAGCATCAGCACCCACAGCACGACCAGCAACAGCAAGAGCGGCAGCAGGGCGGCCAAGCACAACAGCAGATACTACAGCAGCCTCAGGAGCTGCCGCACTCAAAGCAAGCTCAGCTTAATGCTGCAAACCTAAAGATTGTAGAGGAGCAGGAAAGTCATCATCGGCAGCAGGAAAGTCAGCATCGGCAGCACCTCAAAGCACCACCACCTCCAACCACCGATCGACCACCTTTCCAACTCGGCGCACAATCTCCTCGTGGTGCCCCACAATACTTTAACGAACCTCAGGTCAATGCTGGGAACCTCAAGCTCCAAACGAGGAAGAAGGCGAAACTCGATCACGTCAACAGCCAGACGTCTACGCCTGGCACAACATCTTCGCCACAAATTGGAGCAGGCAAAGGAGCTTCGCCCGAGCTTAAACGTCCGCAACAGCCTGAGAAGCCTGTCGAAGCAAAGCCTACCTTCAAGTGCGGGGATAATACCTGCGATTTCAGCATTCGTGGCTTCGATACGCAAGCTGAACTTGAAGCTCACACGAAGGATTCCCACGCCACGATTGAGGATCCACTTAAATATGCGATCGAACAAGTAGCCGAGGCTGTTGGCCTCAACAAAGACGGCAATACTAAGCCTGACGCAAACGCTACAAACCGTGGTACTAGACTAGCGACAGCAACGTCGACTAAACCCCCACACCCAGGTAAATCAGGACAGACGCCGAACCTCAAACAGGAAGTCAGTACGCCCACGGGTGCACAGGCAGCCGCTACTCCTATGGCGCGCGTCGCGACACAGTCGAGTGCCGTTAAAAGTTCACCATCTAACAATATTCTCAAAACTCCCCAAACCGGTCCGAAGGCAGGTACACCAAGTACTGGCCAGCCGGCCCGCGGCACACCGGCTTCCACGGCCAAACTAACATCCAAGGACACGGAAACTGCCAAAACAGTCACCCCCGAAAAGAAAGAAGAGGATCCCTGGGCTACGGCCCCCTTCGACCCGACCAGCCTCAAGGATATCTTTGATACCATGGATCTCCCCGGTACCTTCACAGCCGCCTCGCTCAGCAACGAAGACAACTCGTGGATCTCCCGCAGCTTGTCCCTGTCCCCGGCCACGACCCCGGCATCCAGCCTCGGGAGTAAAGACTCGACGTCCACCCGCGACTCTGATATTTCCGAGTCGGATAACCTTCAAATCTCGCTGGGCATGGGCGGTACTGATGCTAACACTGGTGGTGACGCTTGGATGGGTGCGTTAGGCACGGATTTCATGCCGCTGGATCTGCAACTCTCGGAGGATTTGAGGGCGCTCGGAGTAGGCATGGAGGACGAAGACGTGCTGCTCGGTATGTTGGGACCGATCGATGGGAAGGGCGCAGGGGGCGACACAGACGCGATGGATATGGACTGGGACGCGACATTCGGAGCCAGAGCTGGATTGGAGGCGGAGGGCGAGATTGAGGGATGGGGTGCTGGCGGCGTTTTTGATTTGTGAGGCGCGTGCGCGCTTTGGGAATCGATCGCATTCAGAAAGGCGTTTTTTTCTGCATGATTGGGAACGGGAACTCTGTTTTAGAGCTTTGGGCGGGTGGCTGCGTAAAGGCGCTTTTTTCTCTCTTATTCTTCTTTCTTGCTGCTACTACCGTCAAGCCTTCGTGACCGGCGCTGGGTGGGAGGGGCTTCAGGAGCTACATCGGGGGCTCCTCGGAGGTTTTTTTTTTGCCATTCGTTTCGCGATTTTTTAATCTAGGGCCTGGCTACTTGGGTTCACGATAAGAGCTACTTATTTTATGACGGGGAACTTTTTCTTCTGTTGTAATATTTGGCTTTGGCGCCTAGACATAGTTGCCTCGGACGAGCATGCACGGCGCTGGGAATCGGACTCGGTTGATTTGGGATGGGATGGGATGGGATGGGCAAGCGGTGTTGATAATACCCCTTGGAGATCCTTTTTTCCCCTTTCGCTTTATTTCTGATATTTGCGCATTTTGCCGTTTTGATGTTCAGGGGAGTAGATGGTGTGAAGCGGATAGACGAATCGAGTTAAAAAGTGTTTTATATACAATGCGGAATTGCTGGAGTGTGTGGATATGAACGGCTGTGATCATTAATTAGGGAGATGATGCAAAACGAGACGCGTTCAGGTACACTGAGGTAAATTACGGCAGTTGGTTGAATGGGTTTAAGTGGCTCCAAGGATATTGTTGAAAAATTACTTCTAGTATGGGGTAGAGTGACATAAAGCATGTGAAATGGATGTGTATCCACCTTAATATCATATTGCTTGCAACGGCACAATTCGTCCTATGGTTATCGACAAGATCCAGCCCAATAGAGCCGATCGGATTAAGTTGGGATAATCGTTATTTTACCAGTGCACCGACCACTTGATAGTAGGACGCTACCGTTGCATGCGATAGATAACAAACCGTGAGTGGTGTCGAAGGTTCTAAGAAGGTTCTAGGATCGGATCGCTCCATCGGCGGGCCGGTGTTTGCAAATCATGGAGATTGACATTTCCCCGCCAATGGCCAAAATTTTGGGGAAACGATCACCGTTTCAAAGTCTCGTTGGAGAGCGTCACAAAACTATAAATTAGAGATGACGGTCGGTCTAGCGATATGGATAAGGTAGAACCATTAGCAGAATCCGGCTCCATTAGATTTTTTTTTTTCTCAATTTTAATTACTACAACAGCTTCCAATGCTTCCCTCGCACTCTCGTTCCTTGCGAGGCGGATGAGGCGGCGGAGTAATGTTCCTGCACATCATTCTTCCGACGCGAGTCATGCTGCGGCTGGATGGAGTCATAGAACGATTTGATCATTTAGTATTGAGGCGAAGAGCCGCACAATCATCTGACACGAAGTAGCTAAAGGCGTCAGCATGTTGATCATAGCAATGAATTTTTTTTTCCTTTGAAGCTACTATCTTTCTCCAAGCTGAGGTTGAATGAAGGTTCTACTGAGAAAGACAATAAAATAAACTACCAACCAACGCCTACACGAGTAAACAGCCAACGTGACATTGTATAACTGGATAAAGCGAATCGAACGCAGCAAAAATGATTTAATTTAGACTTGTGGTTGTTGCAGGATTTGGGATCGTCTGAAGGCTTTGCACGAGGCTCTGCACGAGGCTCTGCACAACTTCCTCGTAATACCCTACTTAGCCCTTTCGCTTCCATGGCGCTTGCCTTTGTATGAGAATTACACACAAATCGCCACTTGCCCCTGCTAATTTTCCGAACGGCATCCAAGCTGATGTAAGCGTTATGTAAGCAGCTTGTGATTGGATGATCGACTCTGTGCTCTTCCCCCAACATGGTCCAAGCCCAAACCACTGAGAAATGAAATCCTTGTGGCGGCACCAAAGTACACGAAACCAACATTGCCCCAGCCCACGGCATCCCACGCCCAGAACTTCCAGTATAGGCCAAGGCCTAGAGGCAGGACGCTGTACAAGTGACCAAAGTTAGCAAGAAGAAGACCAAAGAAGGGTTTTCCAGACATTTCTAGATTGGCGAGCTGAGAAAGCACGACCGAGACGTGGTTGGAGTGGGAGCCGAAGAATGCTCCCACCAGAGCGGAGAAAGGCTAGGTATGCAGAAAGAAGACGCGGTACCCCGTCGGATATGCCGGCCTGAATCGTCGTGGTGTCATCCCGCCGTATCTCTGCGATTACTACTTGATGGCGACGACGTTTCGAGACGCTGACCGCCCCAGAACATGCAAGCTGGCTCAAAGGTGCACCGAAATCCGAGAGCCTGTCGGGAAGCCCGGTCGAAGGCTGGTAGGACGCTGGCCGAACCAAAGCCAGCGACTGAAGAGGGCAGCGCGAGCGGATAGGTTCTCGTAGCGCAATTTTGAGATTCCTTGGATGGTGTTTTGTGGTTCTGGTGGGCTCTTCTGCTTCCTTGCTGGTTGCTGGTCGCTTGGTCGACTGCGCACGCCAAATGCTCCTCTAATTGATTGGCTTATGCAACGCCCAGTCCAGGATCCGCCAACTTTACAAACCTTTTGCGTTCTCTCGGACCTTGGGAGGGCTGGGGCTCATTTACGCACTCGGCATCATGTCCATTGAAAAACACCTTCAAACTTCCTAATTTCCTGCCATTCCCGCTCTCACCACCTCCCTCCTGTCCACCCCCCGGTACACCATCCTCTACTCTCGCTCATAGTCCTTTTCGTGTATTTATATTCACGTCTTTCATTCAGTGGATACCACACTCTCCTTTGCATCGTCGACGTCTTGTGTTTTGGTTTTCGCCTTCACCTCGCCTTCATATCCGCGTTCTAACCATAACAACGCCCCGGCCTGCCCGAACTTCCTTTTCATCTACCCCATTCCTCAGCTCCGGCCGCCCGGCGACTCGCAACAATTCCACCGCTGCCGGTCAGCAGCCATCAATTGCCTCCTCCCACGAAAATGCTGCAGCGTAAGTCCAACCTCTCTCATAGACCGAAGACTTCCTCTGCAGTCGACGACGGGCCAGGACCGCAACGTTTCGACACTAGCATGAAACGGAGAGCTTCGCAATTGTTTCATCCACATGCGCACGACGTGAAGGATGCTGGGCCTCCTGCACTCGGAAGTGTGCAGGAAGGGACGAAGGTGCTTCGGTACTCTCCGCACAATGTGGGCGAGTGTCTCGAGGGAGCAGTGGCCGGCGTGAAGCAGTTCTACCGACGCTATTCAACCTCATCCAAACGACCGTCCAGTTTAGATCTTGGTCCTATGAAAATGCGGAAAAGCAGTCATGAGTCCAATTCCACCGACGCGACACTACCTGAACAGCCCCAGCCACATCCCCAGACCCAAACGAAGAGCTCGATGATGCGCCGGTTTAGCAGCATTCGACATCGACGACCAGCAATTTCTGGCCCGTCTGGTGACACGGCGCGATTCAACACAGTGCCATCCCAGATACCTGCAAACTATGCGAACCCTCTGAGCATACCCGCCGACTCTTCCCGAGGATCGGCCGCCAGGGCTGCTGCTGCTGCACAAAACGAGCGGCTCAGTCTTACAAAACAAGCGAAACGGGAAGCTGAGATGACTGCGAGATTTCTGTCGGATGGGGCAAATAGCGTCTGCCCGGACATCGTGACCAAGGATTCGGAGAGTGGCATAGGTATGACGTACAGCTCGCCAGTTGAAGGCACAAATAACGTATTGGAGAAGAAACTAGGTATGTTACGTGGACATTCGATGGATCCAACCCATTTCTAACTATCATAATAGATCCAATCGAGTATCTTCCAGCCGAACTCTCCTCTATAATTCTCTCAAATCTTGATGCCAGAACATTGGCCAGGGTAGAAACACTCTCAAAAACCTGGCAAGCTGCTGCATCTTCGCCTCACGTTTGGCGAGTGGTCTTCCTCCGGAAGTTTGAGCAGGAAGTGCACGTTTTTCCAAAACCAATAGTGATGGGAGGCGCTGGCATTGGAAAGATAGTCGGGAACAGAATCATTCCCGGGCAGGATTGGAAGAAAATGTATCAAGTCCGGAAGACAATAGATCGTCGATGGGAGGCGAATTCTCCCATGCCAATTTACTTGAACGGACACACGGATTCTGTTTACTGCTGCCAGTTTGATGAGTAAGTAGTTAAATCTTAGTTGATCTCCGCAAACTCTTACTTTTTACAGAAACAAAATCATAACCGGCTCCCGTGATCGCACCATTCGTGTCTGGGACCTCAACACCTTTCAATGTTTAAAAGTCATTGGCGGCCCGGATAACAGGCCTGTCCTCCCCACATCAACCCCACTCGAAACGCACAAAGATACCGTATCTAACATTCCCTCTCTGAACGGCACCCCTGAAGGTCGTGCTATCTACCATGTTCCATCCGACTACCATGAAGCCAGTATTTTGTGCCTCCAGTTCGACTCCGAAATCATGGTCACTGGCTCTTCAGACCATACCTGTATCGTCTGGGACATCACACAGGAAGAATATGTCCCCAAGTATCGTCTGCGCCGCCACTCTGCAGGCGTTCTTGATGTATGCCTTGATGACAAATACATCATCTCCTGTTCCAAGGACGCTACCATCAACGTCTGGGACCGCAATACAGGTGACCACATCAGGGAGCTCACCGGCCACCGAGGGCCTGTTAATGCAGTTCAGCTCCGTGGCAATCTCCTTGTCTCCGCTTCTGGCGATGGAGTGGCAAAGCTGTGGAATTTAGACTCGGGTCTCTTTATTAAAGAGTTTCCGTCTCAAGACCGAGGCCTTGCCGCCGTTGAGTTCTCTGACGATGCTAAGTACGTCTTAGCTGGTGGGAACGACCACGTCGTCTACAAATTCGACACAACAACTGGTCAGCTTCTCCACACGTCTACTCGCCATGGCGGTCTTGTCCGATCCCTTTTCCTAGACGCACACAACGGGCGTGTCATCAGTGGGAGTTACGACCAGAGCATCAGGATCAGCCACTATGATTCCGGTGAGACCTTTGGAACCTACGAAAATTGGACTACGAGCTGGATTCTTAGTGCCAAATCCGATTACAGGAGGGTAGTGGCCACGAGTCAAGATGGCAGAGCACTAATCCTGGATTTCGGATGGGGGGTAGACGGTGTAGATGTGTTGGCCGGAAAGTAAAAACATCTGCAATGCCGCTTGCATGATTTATATACGAATTATTGTGAAATAATAAGGGGAAAGTTACTAAGTTACTAAGGAAGAGACGGGGAATTTTCAAAAAGGTAGTTGGCAGCTTGAGGCTTGAAAAAGGCGTTCTTCCGGGCATTTGGCGCATTTGAGCGGGTCATTTTATTCTAGATTTTTTTAGGTTGACGATTCTCCTTTTTTATTTCCGCCTATTCATCTTCGGCCGCATTATAGACTAACTCGTCGCACGGTTTAGCGGAGAGTGAGGATTCCTTTCTATTATTATCTTAGATCCCATCACAAGGCTTGTAGCCGCTACACCATACGAACCCATTGTGTTCTCGTATACTCTCCTACAGTGAACTTCTACATCTGTATTCCGAGTTTTGAGATACCTTGAGCTTCGTATCTTCGTCCTTCCGTCTCCTATCTTATATTTACCTTTGCCTTTCAACATCCTCAAAGGCCACGAGACGGCAGTTGTAAAACCCTACTGTAATTCATACCTATATTTTTGCACGGTAATTTCCTTGCTTCTGATACCCCCTTTCCCTTCACCTTGTCTGGTTTTGGGGCGCTGGTAATGATCAAGGATATAGGACTATAGAGCTGGGGGATAGCCTACTTTTTGGGATCGAGAACACCATTTGTAGATAGCTCACTAGTTTACTTGGAATTTGGTTGTTTTTTGTTTCAGCAAGATTTTGCACCAGAATCCTGATGTTTTGCAGTTGCCAGAAGTGCGATGTTGGTGAAAGAACAACAATGGTATCTAGCAGCCTCCTCCCCTCCTCAGGCTCTCACTCCCACATGCCGCAGAGCCATCGTGAAGACGAGTGAGTGCTATGGAGTAATCCTCGTCAACCTCGCCTCCCCAAAAACCCCATTCTGACGCCAAACCCCTCGCGTTCCCAAGCGTTGCCAACGCACCAGCTAGCGCTAGCGGTGCCACAAAGCCCACGCACCGCACTGCACCGCATCACACATACCCCGCAATCCGCCCAACGCCAAGCACGCACCAAAACGCCTCCTCCCTCCTCTCCTTCCCCACCGCCGCCGCCGCCGCCCCAGCCCCAGCCCCAGCCCGGGCCTGCTCGCCCCCCGCCGCGCGGTCCTCAGCCGCGACCTCGCTCTCGAACTCGATACGCACAAACACCGGGATCTCCAGCACATCGTCATCGTCGTCGAGCTCCTTCTTCGCGGCGCTCTGCCCCCCCGTTCCGGGGAGCCGGTAGTCCAGCGGCGGCAGCGGCCGCGGGTGCCCCGGCACGACTTCGAGGATGACGGCGGTCCAGTTGCGGCCGCGATCCCAGATCTTGCCCGCCTCGACGGGGCCGGTGCCGCTGGTGCTGGCGCCGAGGTCGGTAGCGTCGCCACCGCGCTTCGCGGGGCCGGCGGCGCTCAGGGCCTCGTCCCAGACGTCGGTGTTGGCGCCGATGTCGAACTGCGGGCACATGATTGTGACTTTGGAGGCGATTTTGCCGGGGGTGGTGGAGGGGGTGGCGAGGGTGACGCGCACGGGGTCGAAGAGCGGGTTGGAGAGCGTGAGGAGGAAGTGCGTCGGGATGCCGGGGGCGAGCTTGGCGTAGTCGAAGCCCTGGGCGCCGGCCGAGGGCGGGACGGTCGGGAGCGGGAGCGGCGTCGAGAGCGCGCGGAGGGAGAGCCGCGGGATGTGGTTGAGGGCGAGCAGCTTGATCTTGTAGCGCGTCGAGGTGATTTTGGATTCGGGCTTCGAGAGGATGTGCCGGCAGGTGCGGCATCGCTTGCCGCGTTTTGTGCGGAGGAGAGTGGGGACGGGGCGCACTTCGTCTTGGAATTTGACGGTTGGTGAGAACTGGTGCGATTTTTGGGAGGGGGAGAGCGTGTGGTCCCAGCCTTGGGTTTTGAGCGTTTCGATGGCCGTAGTGTCGGTGGAGGGCTGATGTGGAACTAGGCCTTCGAGTATGGAGCACGCTTCGCGCATTTGAGTTGGTTTGTCGCGTTTTTGCTTCTTCGAGGACGCGGAGGAATAGAGATTCATGATGCGAGAGAACGAAGAAGGGGAGGCAAAGTTGATGTCGTGGTGTGGAGAGAATGGGTTGGAAGGCATGGCGAGGGTGAGCTGGGACTTGTAGAAGGCGGAGAGGTTTGAGAAAAGCTCATCATGCGATGGTATATCTAAGGGGCCCGTCTCATCGGATGGAGATTCGTCTCTAGCTTCTGCGTCCCGCTTCTTGTCTCGTTCTCTTTCCCTCTCTTTCAGGGTTGGGACAACTTGCCCACCATTCTTTATCCTAGCTAGCTGCTGTGTGATGCCTGTGTGTTTCTCTAATTCGATGCCTATGTCTAGTGTTGTCCAGTGGCAGTATGGACATGAGAGGAAGAACGGTCCAGCTAAACCGCCTATATCTTCCGCTGTTGGAGCCTTGGGCGGTTCCAGAGAGCTGACAGTCATAGGCGACGTGCATAGTGGGCAGTTGTAACAGTTTCGTGTGCACCTGAATACAGTATCAGCATTGCAAGCATTTAAATATTCCTCCATTGCCATCCGTTGTGTTGTGCACCCACCGGAGGACTCTTTACCTGTTACCCTCGCTCTTGATCATGCTGCTTGGGACTTCGAAGAGGCAGCTCGGGCAAAACCAGTTTAGGGTCTCCTCGATGACGCATCGTGGGCACCGTATTTGCCGGCAGTCTTCGCAGTAGAGGAGGTGATCGAGAGGGTAGAGGGAGTAGCTCGCACGGGGGTTCCGCGGGTCGAAGGTTCTTTCGTCCTCTTCTTCTTCGGTTAGAGAAGGCTGAGACACGCGCTTCGAGGGAGACCCTCCTACTGTGGAGTCGTAGCAGTCGCAGGAGTAGTATGTGTAAGGGAATGGTTGTGCCATTGTTGCTGCAGTCGGGGATGTTTTCGTGATGTTTTCGGGGAGCGACAGGCCTCTCCGCAGAGACGTCACCGAAACAATTTCATTCGAAAACCCTGGGCATGTTTATTGCTAGCCTGTGCACAACGCTTGTCAATTGATCTTGCCGTACTTGTATCTTGTGAATATAGATATTTTCTTCCCGTACGATGAGTTCATTCTCAATTCGCCCTTTCGTTCCCTCTCTTTCTCGACGTATTGTTCCTCTTCGAGCCACGCGGCGGTACGCAATCCAAGCTCCGGGAGGACCGACTCTCGAGATATTCAATCGACAAACAAAATGGCTACAAAAAGAGCGCGCAGCTGCAGATGTTCACGCGAGTAGGAATGTCGACTACCTCAGAGATGAAGTTGCTTCTAGGCTATGTGAAAGGCTACTTGTAATATTCCTCAAGCCATTGCTCTTCTAGCTCAGCAGCTCACTCTGCGCTAGGATATCAACCGTCACTTTCCACACGTCCTCGACTTAGGAGCTAATGCTTGCAATGTAGCGCGAATGCTCACTCTTCCTTCCCCTGATGCACCAGACTCCACTCCTCGTTCCGAGCGTCTTTCAAACCTCACTGCCGCTGAATCGTCTCATACTCTCCTTCATCGGGATGCAGACCTGCCGTTCAATGATGAGATTGGTATTACGCGAGAAGTCATTCCAACTACGGAAACTCTTCCGTATAAAGCCAACACTTTCGATGCGGTCCTCAGTAGTCTGAGCCTGCACTGGATCAACGACCTGCCCTCTGTGTTATCACAGGTGAACAACATTTTGAAGCCTGATAGCCCATTTTTAGGCGTAATGCTGGGTGGGGATAGTTTGTTTGAGCTGCGCACATCATTGCAGCTAGCAGAGCTCGACCGTCGTGGTGGTGTCTCAACGCATACCTCTCCTCTTGCCGATGTGCGTGACGTTGGGGGTCTTCTCCAGCATGCGGGATTTCATCTCCTTACCGTGGATGTTGACGATATTATAGTCGATTTTCCAGATAGCTTCGCCCTCATGCGAGACTTGCAGGCTATGGGAGAGTCGAACGCCGTGCTCGGAAGAGAGATGGGCGCAATACAGCGAGATGTGCTGCTAGCTGCCGAAGCAATCTACCGCGAACTACACGGAAACGAGGATGGGAGCATACCCGCGACTTTCCGACTAATTTACATGATTGGGTGGAAGGAGGGGCCAAATCAGGCCAAGCCATTACCCAGAGGAAGTGGTATAGTCAGCATTAAGGACATTCTAGAAGGCCATGAAAAGGGAGGAGGAGAAAAGAAATGATGAAATCCGCATAGCTATGCTACATGCGATTACAATGGCAGAAAACGGTAAAGAACCCGAATTTTGTCCAGATGTAGCAGATTACAGCAGGCACCAATAGGACATCCAGCGCGCATCCGGATGCTTGGTATCATCGCAGATGGCCGTTGGTATCCAGGTTTCCGGGAAATACCACGATCTTACCAGAAGAAGGGCACCAGTGCTGGAATGCACCATCAAAGGATTTCGAGTATCTAGTTTGCAACGCTCAAACCGTCAATGTGCATGTCAAAACTCAGCAAGAAGATCATCTCCTGAATTTCTTGGTCGACAATACACTTTATTCGTTTGTGAATCTTGCGGCTATAAAACCTCAAAACGCCGCGCCAATTCTATCTCTAGTGCCACTGCACATGCACGGCTACTTGCATGCGAAATTACAAGGCTAGGGCCTCAGGTAGAAATAGCGAGTGCGCTATAATCGACTACATGTTGTATTCTTTTATTGAACTCGCTCCCACCGCAACACCGACAACCGTTCCAGCCTCCAATCACCGTTCGAGTTTTAAGCGCAGGTCTCCTGCTGAGCTGTTGGCCTTATCCCTCAGTCGGTGCCTCCTCTGAGTGATGCGAGTAGATTGTTGAGACAGATTCTATGAATATCCTACAAGTCGCCGGCAGATACCGTATACAGATGCTGAAAATAACGGCTGTACTAATTAGCAGCTATGAACCTCCAGAGATTTCCTCGCAGTGAAAGAACCGCAGAGCCCTATCTCACGAAATTCCTGAGATACTTTCCCCGACGTTTCTGTTCTGGTATACTTTCATGGCCCATGTAGAAAAATTCCTCACTCTTGCGGATATCGGATAGATGAAGTTCTCATGGCTCTCGCCATCATATACTGGAAGCATTCCTAGCATGTGTTGAATGGTTGGAAGGACTGTGGCTATCCGAGTAGAAGAGGGCATTCAGGAGCATGTTTCTTTAAGCTATGTTCATGAGGCTGGTGAATGACACTAGTCATGCACAAAAGCACCAAGGCCACTTAGTGTCTTTCGTTTAGTTGCCCTGAAATAGCAAAATCCAATATGTTTCGTGCAAGAAAGGCCGTGCGTTGAGATTGGCACATTTTAGCGAGAAAGAAGCTTTTCAAAGGGGTTTGCCGAGAAAAGTGTGATAAAAGTCCGAAACAACATTGGAATGGAACCGTTGGAAACCATCAGGGCAATTGGGGTAACTGGAGCACGCCCTCTGTCCGTGAGCAATTCTCATGAATCGATACGGCACGTTTTACGGAATACGCGTGACAGAATTAGCACCGGACTTGTCCGTGGCGTGGCGAGCGCAATTTGATGCTGATTATCCAAACGGTCGGCTATCCTTATCTCTCGTCTCCCATCAGCCTCCGCAACAACTTCCACACGCATCGCGTGAATTTCAAGATGGCTCGATTTAGAACACCACTACCTGCTTCTAGTGGCACCTATATCTGCGACAACGGCATCGAGTGTATCTAGTAATTCAACGGGGCTCTGGCAACCAACGGTAGACGATGCAGCGAGCACGGGGCAAAGATAGGAACCGACGAGCGAGGGAGGGTCTGCTCACCGCACTTCGCCATCCGAGCGCAGTAGTCAGACAATTCCCGACTGGCTAGAAGAGTTACCTATCTCTATGTCACCGGCGGTCCCGTCAGCATTTGCAATGACACCAGCAATGTGGATACAACTGTTTCTTCAAAAAAAAAAAAACCTGAAAAAAAAGCCATAATAATAGGGTAACACGAATGCAGTGTTCCCAATAATCGAATCGGACTTAGTCAATCGGACTATCCATAATCCGTAATCCAAGCTAATTGGATTATAATCGGATTGCCTAGACTGCAATTCTGATTGGCTTAATTAAATCGTGATTAACAATCACGATTACAGGACACTACGTATATCCAAAAAATCTTTTAAAGCAAGCACTTATCTATTAAAATTCCAGTATAAAAGTGCTTATTTTTTAAGATATTAACTGCTAATAGCTTCTAAGACCGAAGAAACCAAATCTACCTCCACTTTAACCTCACTGTCGCGTCAGCTCCAAAATTGCTCCATTAGTACCCCTATTAAATTTTTACCTTCAGATCCTTTAAATCCTTCAAATAATAACAATTTTACTCTTTAAGAAGGCGGAAAGACTTACTTACACAGTAAACAAATGCCAGCTACAAAAGGAAAGAAGAAAGGCTGGTTTTAGAATTACAGTAAAGAAATATACTATAAGGATAATACGCAGTAGTTCTAGCTATACTCAAAATACTAGAATAACAAGCGGTTCAAGGCCTATAAGACAACTTTTACATTCCATCTAAAAAGCCATCTTAAAGCAGATCATTCTATCACAAAAACAAGCTCTTAAACTAATAAGTTTACCGTCCTCCCTACCCTCTATACCGCCAACGCTAGCGATAAAACACTGTCAGAGCCTCCAGATAATAATATACAGATTAAATAGGTTATATGTTTTACTTTTAAGACTCTAAAGCAGCGGCTTATCCAGTAGATTGTTATAATACATATTATATTTTCATAGGTTAAAAATGACTGGTTTTAAGCCTTTCTTACTATCTTTAATACAAAGCTTGCAGAGTGGATCCCTAAAAGCGGTGATACTGTACAAGCATAGATTATAGAGGATTTTTAGTAGCAATAATCTAATATTACAAAGCAGCTTTAAGAAAGCAAAAGCCTTATCTACTTATTTTATAACCTTTAGACCTCACCTAATCATCTTACATTTATTGGAGTCTTTGGCCATTATATAAGCTCTAAATACAAAGTAGAGACTATATTGCTTAAATTACGTCGTCTTAAAGGCCCTCATTCTGGAGAGAATATTACGGAAGCTATTATTGCTATCATTAAGACCTACAAAATCATCAATAAAATAGGCTATTTTGTCCTTAATAATGCCGGATTAAATGATACTTGTGTTAGCGCTATAATTAAACAACTTAATATTAAAGATATAAAAGAACACCGTCGCCTTTGCTGTCTTAGCCATGTTTTAAACCTCTTAGTAAAAGCAATGCTTTTTAGTGAAAATCCTGAAGTCTTTAAGAAAGATATTACTACTGCGGCTATACTTGGAGATAAGAAGGCAGCATTACGGCACTAAAGGAGTAAAGGCGCATTAGGCAAGCTTTATAATGTTATTAATTATATCCGCCTTACACTATAGTGACGGGAGGATTTCCTAGTAAAGGCGCGTAAAGGAGTAAAAGAGCTAGAGCTAATAATAGAAACCAAGGGACATTTAGATAAAGATCTTAAGATAAAAGATCCTCTTATCCCAATATAGAATAATGATACACGCTAGAATTCCTAGTTTTTAATAATTAGACGAGCTCTTAATCTTAAAGACGCTATTAATCTTTTTACTAAATGTCATATTAAGAAGAATAAGAGCTCTCTTTTTAAGCTAGATAAACTTTCTAACAGTAATTAGGATACTATTATCCAAATAAAAGAAATCCTTTAACCTTTTTATATGCTTACAAAGCGTACCGAAGGCCAGGCTCGAACAGGATCATATAGAGCTTTATAGGAGGCTTTACCAACCATGGAATACCTCTTAGGGACATTAAAAAGGAGGGCTGTGGAGTATAGAGCAGAACTTATAAGCTAGAAGCAGTTAACAGCTAAAAATGCTCCGCAGATTTTTAAGTAGATGGATATTATACTTGCTAACCATAGATATATCCTCTAAAGTATTAAGCATAGGTAGAGCAAGCTGGAGAGCTATTATAGGAAATTAGATGAAAGCCCTACCTATACTACTTTAATACTTCTTTACCTAGAACACAAATCGCAATTTCTTAAGCGCCACTAGAAGGGGAGGCCGGATTGGATTATATAAGCTAAAGAAGCAGTTAAAACGCTATAGTTAATAGCTTATAAAGATATTACTAAACCTTCTATAAGCCTTTATATTCTTCCTTCCGCGAAATAATAAGACCTAAGCGACTTTAACCAATTTCTACATCCTCCTAATTACAACGATGATTAATAGGGCGAAGAGGAGGATGAATTTAAGCAATATATAAAGATTAAATCGGTTATTATAAAGCCTAGGGAGCTAATTAATATTTATAGGTGGTGGAAGGCTTATGAAAGCCAGTAGCCCTTATTGGCGCGTATAGCGTTTAATATGATAGCTATACCAGCTATAAGCTTAGAATATAAGCGCCTTTTTAGCTCTACGAAGCTCTTACTCTCTAATCACCGTGCAAGGATAAAAGAAGATATTATTAAGGCTTCTAAGTGTCTCTAATACTGGTATACAGCGAACCGCTTTAACTAGAAATAATTATGTTAACTATAGTACTATAAATTAACCTTTAGTGTTATGGGACATACCCTATGATACCTTCTATTATAATCTGCCGTTTTCCACTGTAATTTACCGCAATTTATGGCAATCTGTGGCAATATGTCTATAATATGTCTGCAATATATCTACAATATATCTGCAATATGTCTATAATATATCTGCAATATTTGTAATATCCGCGACCTCTACTAAGCCTATAAAACTCTACTAATTTCCACTACAAAGATGTTAGTTATACTCACCGCCCCTAGCTAAACCAATAACGATTTTCCATGCCCGGCATAGAAAATCGCTATTGGCTTACTTACCACTAGCGCCTTAGCGGCCCTCGCGACATGTCGGCCTATACTACCCCTAATAATCTTTCTTCTTCTTCTTCTCCTCAGTTTAGTATCTTTGTGTATATAGCATTATTCAAGCTTCGTCTTAGAGGCATTCATTTAAGCTATCATAAATAGAGCTAAGTCCTAACATAGAGATGCGGCTCCGCCACCCCTGTCCTTTACCCCTGTCGGCGTGGCAATCAGAGATTGCAATCGACAATCGCGATGGAATCAGACCCGATCGATTGAATCCGATTGTGTTGCCATGGCAATCGCGATGGAATCGGCGATTCGATAGGATTATTGGGAACACTGCACGAATGCCGTTGCATGAATCTCTCCGGCCTAGGTTGTCCCACCACAGCCCCTAGACTGACGGATTGATGGATTGGTGGATTGATAACTTTAATGCTTCATCCATGCAGTTCGCGCGTTGTACCGGCTTCTTGGTACCCAGTCCGCTTCCAACGTGTCTTCGCTCTGGGCAGGCGATACGACATCCGGCCTCGTCTAACCCTTTCATCGGTATACTCTGCATTGGCTTAACGTTGTTGTAAATTCTGGATTTCGGATTGCCAGGAACAGGTGCGCGATTTACGGAGAACATGTGACAAGGCGCCTTTGTTGAAACGTTGCGTCATGGGTCTACCACCATCAATTACCATTTGATAATGCTCACAATTTCCATGTAATGGTGGTATTGACGCCAGTCTAGCTCATTGCGAAAACTTATGTTGGTTCTTTCACACCCAACGCATGCAGTAGCGCTGCTTGAGGGAATTTCCCCCAACCGCCAACATCAGCATTTTCGCACCCAGACGCTGAGTCAGGATGGTATAACTATATATTCTCTGCAAGAGTAAGTTTTGTGAAGCTGTCTGACTGCTTTGTTTCGTTCTTCTTTTGATTCTGTGCGGCAAGAGGAGGCAAATAATGTCTTCCATTACCCACTCCGTCTCACCCAAATTAGAGGCTGGTGAGAGCCATCCGCCACTAACCCAGCAGCCACGCATTGTTTTCCAGGACGAAGATGCCATACGTCCAGGTCGCCGCAGCCATCGTCGTGGCAGTCGCCAACGCTCCGCCAGCCGCGATTCCATATCAAGTGTACGGAGTCGTGCTAACTCAACATCCGGAATCCCCATAGAGTTTCGCACCATCTCATTCCAGGTCTCTGAATCGCAGACAATTGGACGCACACTGTCTAAGGATAGGAAAGCCACGACAAAAAAAGATGATGACAAAAACCACTTTGACAATATCGACTTCCATATGCTGTCCGGAACTCAAGTTTGCCAACAGTTCAACGTACTCCCCGAACAAGGTCTCAGCAGCACTGCCGCATCCACTCGACTGCAACGAAATGGCAAGAATATTCTTCCTCAGCGCCGTGAGAACTATATGAAGAAGTTATTCGGCTATGTCTTCGGCGGATTCTGCTCCGTCCTTTGGGTTGGAGTTATCATATTTTTCTTATGTTGGAGACCTCTTGGCAAGCCGCCTGCTCCATACAACCTAGGCCTGTCAATACTGGTCCTCATCGTCATATTCCTTCAAGCCTGCTTCTCCGCTTTCCAGGACTGGTCCACCAAGCGAACCATGAATTCCATTCTCGATCTGCTGCCGTCTGAAGCTCTGGTCATGCGAGACAATGAGCTCGTCAAAGTTCCTTCCAGTGACCTGGTCGCCGGTGATATCGTTCGCATTGCTATTGGAAACAAAGTACCTGCTGATCTTCGGCTCCTTAATACCTCTGGTGACATTCGATTCGATCGCTCGATGCTCACCGGCGAATCTGATGAAGTTGAGGGAGCAACGGATATGACAGACTCAAACTTCCTCGAAACGCGCAACATTGCCCTCACTGGAACAATGGTTACTAATGGAAGTGCGACTGGAATTGTTGTTCTTACTGGTGGTAATACTGTCATGGGAAGAATCGCAAAAGCCACAGCGGGGGTTGAAGATGAGCCGACACTTATCCAACGCGAAATATCTCGTTTCGTGAAGATTATCGTTTGCCTCACCATTTGCCTTGCATTACTCATACTACTCACCTGGGTTGGCTGGCTACGTGTCGATCACTACAATTTCATGAACGATGTCGCTATGCTCAACGACGTCATGGGATGTGTTGTTGCCTTCATTCCGGAAGGTATGCCTGTCGGTGTCGCCCTTACGTTGATGATGATTGCCCGCCGGATGAAGAAGGCCAATGTACTTCCCAAAGGTCTTTCAACCGTGGAGACTCTCGGATGTGTCAATGTTATATGTTCTGACAAGACCGGAACGCTGACCGAGAACAAGATGTCCGTCATGTCAGTGGGTTTTGTTGACGAGTTCCTTACCACCGACGAGGCATTCAACGAGTTTTCCCAGTCGGAGAAAGCTCGAGAGCGGCAGGCCCTCTCTCGGCTTCACCGGGCTTCTCTGCTGTGCAACGATGCAACCTTCGACCCTTTGACAAAGGACCTTCCTGTAATGGAGCGGCAAGTGCAAGGCAATGCTACGGACGGAGCAGTCCTTCGCTTTGCCGAAGCTGCGAAGGCCGGTCGCTCGATTCACAATACTCATCCAAAAGCATTCCAGATCCCATTCAACTCGAAAAACAAATGGATGCTTACCTTACACAATACTCCAGAGCTGCCTGTTTCCGAGAAACATGAAAAACAGGTGTACCTGGCCCTAGTCAAAGGCGCCCCCGACGTCCTGCTTCCAAAGTGCTCCTCTTATTGGTCATACCAGACCAATGAGACTCGACCCTTGGACGACGATGCCAAATCTCGTTTTGCGGCCCTCCAGGAAAAACTGTCGCGTAATGCGGAACGAGTGATACTGCTTTGTGAACGCCAATACTCACCAACCGCTGCTCTGCATTCGAACGAGTTTGGTGATGAGATCGTCCGGCATTGTATGCACGATCTCATCATAATTGGAGTCCTAGGAATCCTTGATCCACCCCGGGCCGAAACAGCAGATACGGTTGCCTCCTGTCGTCGTGCTGGAATCCGATTCTTTATGGTTACTGGCGACTTTGGTTTGACCGGGGCTGCCATAGCCCGCAAGGTTGGAATCTTCACTGGATCTGGAGATCCAGATACCTACGACACCCTTAGGCAAAGAAGATACTCATTCGTCGAAGGCGAGTCGATTGTCCTGCCAACGGGTAAAAGCTTGCTTCTTGAAGGCTATCAACTCAACCTACTCGAGGATAATGACTGGGATCTAATCTGTTCTTACGAGGAAATTGTCTTTGGTAGAACCACTCCAGAACAAAAGCTGCGCATTGTAAACGAGTTCAAGGACCGTGACAATGTTGTCGCTGTTACTGGAGATGGGGTAAACGACGCGCCAGCCCTTCGCGCTGCAGACGTTGGCATTGCAGTTGTATCGGGAAGCGATGTTGCCCTCGAAGCTGCCGATCTTGTGCTGATGGATAAGTTCGATTCAATCATCGAAGCTATTCGCCTCGGCCGTCTCGTTTTTCAGAACCTTCAGAAAGTTATCGGCTATCTCTTGCCCGCCGGCAGTTGGTCTGAAATTTGGCCGGTCTTGATGAACGTCTTCATCGGGGTTCCTCTCCCCCTGAGCTCCTTCTTGATGATCATAATTTGTGTCTTCACCGACTTATTCCTCAGTCTCAGTTTGATCATGGAAAAGGAAGAATTTGATCTCCTTGATCTCCCCCCGCGCAATCACAAGAAAGATCATCTGATCAATCTTAAGATTTACCTGCAGTCGTACCTCTTCATCGGTGTTATGGAAACCATTTGCGCTCACTGCATGTTCTTCCTCTACCTGTACCGCCACGCTAAAATTCCCTTTCATGCTCTCGTCTTTGCATTTGAAAAATACTCGGACGGCTTTTATGGATACACTGAGGCTGAGCTCATTCATTTCCAAACCGTCGGCCAATGCGTTTACTTCGTCACCCTTGTGATTCTTCAGTGGGGTAACATTCTATCGATCCGGAATAAGCGTCTCTCTATCCTTCAAGCTGATCCTTTCCGCAAGGGCCGAAGGAATTTGTGGCTCTTCGGTGGCGCGCTGATGTCTTTCGTCATTGCCATCTTTGTCACCGAGGTTCCGGGGATCCAGAGTCTCTTTGGCACAGCGTCTGTACCTATTGAGTACTGGTTTCTGCCTTTACCCCTTGCCCTCGGTATACTAATCATGGACGAGATGAGGAAGTTGGTTGTGAGAACCTGGCCCAAAGGACCAATCGCTCGGATCGCGTGGTAACACATCGAGAGGGAGCTGGTCAATAGATGATTGTGTTGTGAGAGCTCCAGATGGCTGTGAATCGAAAGCTTGATGACGGACGGTTGCGAAAATTGGAAATAGAAAGTCATATTATTAAATGACTTTGATATAGGCTTACTTAGAACAAATAAAACTTTTACCCACGAGCCTCACCAGTTTTTGGTCCTTGATCGTAGCCAGCTTAGGATTATGCTTTGGATCTAGTAAGTATGTTGTAATATCATGATTGAAGCTTCTAATATATTTCTATTGCTTTTGAGGTTTAAAGTAAAAGTTATGCGGACGTCTTGTACGGAATCCTCCTCATCCTCCTCACTGGCAATAACGACGGTGATGGCGGGGTAAAAAGAAATAACTCACAAAGCCACAAACTAACGCCAAACACTAATAGCGGAAGAGGCGCAAAGGCCAGTTGTTAGTGGGGCTAGTGTCCATCTTGTCCGTATCTATCCCTGAAACCCATACGCGTTTTAAGAAGGGCTGGGTTGTTGACGAAGATGCAAGCGTAACATGATTTGAGACAAGAGGTGTGGAATTTTTGGAATTTTATATAAAGAGAGCCCCCACACAGCAAATTGCTTTTAAAACGATTGAGCTATGGTAAAGTGTCTGAAGGAAATTGCTGTGTTACCCGCCATTTTCTCTGACCTACTGTAACCACAACACTCAAGCTTCATATTCTTTTCTTATCGATGGCCATAGACGTAGATGTCGTCTATCGTTGAGTATGAGTTTACATGCCTTGGTAGGAAAAATGGATTTCTCATACGATTATTATGTTCTTGCGAAGCCGACGGCAACAGACTAGGGTAATCAGCTGCAGCCCTGCAATTTTAGCGTAAACGAATGCTTGAGCGTGTGGGGAGTTTCGTCCAGCACGGAACACTAGGTTGGTGCTAGCCACAGGCGCCATCCTGCCCGCCACCTTCTCGATGCATATCGACGCCCGGCCTCGCCCACTCCATACGAAGTGCTTCCGAGGAACCTGCATGAGAAATTGATCGGGGGAAGCTCCCCCGGTCTAACTTGGCCTTGAGTAAATCAAGGGGGCCCGGAGGTCCGGAACAAGCTGCAAGCAAGGTCCATTTTGTGCTACTTTCTCCAGCTGCCAGTTAACGCTTTCTCACTCGAGATCTTCCTTTAGATGGCCGCTGTTGGGAGAGCTACCCTGGGTCTGACAATGAACTTCGCCTGCAAGTTTCTACCAGCTCTCTTCTGGAGCATTGCTCTGCTGCTCTTGTCCCTCAATGGCATGACAATTGTGGTCGCTGAGCCCATTCCCAGCCCAAGTGCCGCTGCTTCTCCCATTGTCGACCTCAGCTATGCCACTTACCAAGGTTACTACGATACCAATTACAGCCTCAACGTCTTCAAAGGGTAAATGAAAAACCCGTGCGCCTTTGTTTAATATAACATCAATAGTTAACAGCGAGCTTTTCGCAGGATTCGATATGCGGCAGCGCCCACAGGGAAGCTTCGTTGGCAAGCTCCTCGCGACCCAGCCAAGAACAGAAGCAGTATCATTGCAGCGCTGAACAACCCGCCAATTTGCCCCCAATCTGGAGCTGCGGGCACTCCGGAAGTTTATGGCTTCAATTCGGGTCCTGGAGACGAGGACTGTTTATTCCTCAATGTCTACGCTCCACCAAATGCTAAGAATCTCCCGGTGTTCTTTTGGATACGTAGGCTGCTCCAAAACACAGCCCTTAAGTACCGATTGCAATGAAGCTAACAAGTTACTCTAGACGGAGGCGGTTATGCGCTCTTCTCGGCCGCGACAGTGGACCCAGGCTCGTTGATGAACACCGGTGGCAACAATTTCATCTCCGTTGTGATTCAGTACCGACTTGGCGCATTCGGATTTCTAGCTTCCAGTGACGTTAAGGATTATGGCGCCCTTAATGCTGGTCTCTTGGACATGAATTTCGCTCTTCAATGGGTTCATAAATATATCTACAAGTTTGGAGGCGATCCCGGTAGGGTTACGATTGCAGGAGAGTCCGCTGGCGCTGGAGCGGTCATGTATCAGGCTATGGCCTACGGCGGTACACAAAGCCCAAGCCTGTTCGACAACGTAATATCTACCAATCAGCGACGTGAATTTGCGGTGCTGACTTAACCCTCAAAGATCATTGCAGCTAGTCCCTGGGTGCCAGGGGTATATAAATACAATGACTCTATTCCGACGCAGCACTACCAAGATTTCGCCGCTGCCGCAGGCTGTGGCAATGCGAAGTCAACCTTCAAGTGCCTGGTGAATGCGGATACCGCTGCGTTGCAGAATGCCAGTGGAACGGTCTCAACGTCTGGAGCATTTGGTACCTTTAGCTTCTTACCTGTGGTAGACGACACATTTATCCAAGAAAGACCCACAGTCCAACTGCTACAGAAAAGGCTCAGCGGCACGCGCATCCTCGTAGGCGTAAATCACCACCTCCACGTCTCCTTCCTCTTGCTCAATAAGCTGACCGAGTAACCAGAACAACGCGAACGAAGGCGTCCCGCTCAGCCCTCCCACCGTCACAACCGAAGCCGGCTTCCTCGACTACGTCAAAACGACCTTCCCAGCCTTCGGCAGCGCCGACATCTCCAGCCTCCAGGCCCAATACTCCTACGCCGGCGACCACTCCCCCGTCAACCCCTCGGCGCCGCTCTTCGACACCCTCGGCGACAGCGGCCCCACCGCCATTAACCAATCCGGGCTGGCAACCGGCCAGCAGCAGCGCGTCTTCAACGTCTTCGGCGAATCGACCTTCGACTGCCCGAGCTACTGGCTCGCCGACGCCTTCCCGCAGGCCTGGAAATACCAGTACTCGGTCGTGCCGGCCTACCACGGCGCGGATCTGACGGCGTACTGGTCGCGCGGCGCGGCCGTCCCCGGCAAGGCCTTCACCCACGCCTTCCAGAAGATCTGGACCAGCTTCGTCACGGCGGACAGTCCCGTCATCTCGGTCGCCGACGCGACGGCCGGCCTGCCCAACGCTACCGTGCCGCGCGGCCCGTACGGCGATATTGCCTGGCCGCAGTACACGCCCGAGCAGCCGGTTATGATGAGCCTGAATGAGACGGGCGGCACGCTGCAAGAGGTGAACGTGACGGCGAATCTGCGGTATAATGTCATTCTGGAGCCCGGCATCACCAACGCGTTCAAGTTGGCGGATGCGTACAAATGGGAGGGCGGGCGCGGGGAGCGGTGCCAGTGGTGGAGGAGCGTTGCGGCGAAGATCCCGGTGTGAGAGGAGGGGGTGGTCTGGAGGTGTATTCTTCAAGGCGTGTACTTTATCATTGAGATGCCGTAGTGGCGCTCATGGAATACGTAGGGGTTCTTCACATCATGTACATATATTGGAGAATGAGATTTGGTTCAGAGCGATGGCACAGATGGCTGAGGGCCGTATTATGTGGGTGGCGGAGAGAGCAAGCACCTGCGGTGTCTAGCGACGAAGCTAGGGAGTTATATTTAAAATTATCAGTAACTTTCGTATATATCGTAAGATTCTATCGGAGCAATTTTGCAGGGGCAGGGTAACGTCTTAGCCAACTAACCAACTTTGTATACTAATAAATTTACCACCGTAACGTGTCCCGCTTCCACGTCGCCTAATAGGCCAAAAAGACAGCAGTATTCGCGAATCTATTGCGACTATGGAGGGACCCAATATACATACTCTTCCAATTGCCCTCCCTACAGTCCGCCTGCCAAGAGCCCTATGTATATTGGCATCTCCCAGTAACGTTAGCCTTGCCGGGTCGCTACCGGGCTTGGACACAGCCGACACCTCCTCGCATCTAACCCCTGTAGACGCGCGTTAGACTGTACCAGAGCTAGGAGTCGCACCCTCGACCTCCCGGCAACCGTAGCTCCTCTCGACTAGTCCGACACCAGCTCCGGCAGATTCGCGAGTACAATTGTAACGTGTCCCTCCACGTCGCCTAAATGGCCAAAAAGACAGTACTCGCGAAACCCAATATATACTATGGTATCAGGGTTATATTTTGTGGGTGGGGCGGGTACAAGGTGCATACAGGGGTTAAAGATGGCTTTGTAATTAATAATTGTTAGTAAAGATTAAAAAGATTTAGCTGAAGATGTGTGAATGGAGGTACATTAATTACATAGAGACTAGGTAGTTAATTGGTGTAATAAATTGTGGTGCTTTGGCAGGGCCCCTGGCTGCTTGCGACCCACCCACAAAATACAACCCTGATACCATAGTACACTTACAACCACTCAACGCCGCACCCACGTTTCTACGGCTTTTTGTTGACTTGGAAATTGATTGTTTTAAAACGCCTGCTTTGCAAGAAGTATTTTAGCCTCTTCCTAAAGTAATCGAGGGTTTGGTGTCGATGTCATAATTACTTTTGTACGAAGACGGCGTTGAGTGGTGAAACACGTTATACAGCATCCTGGCGCATCCCGTGGTTAGCGTGTTTTGTCAACTTTCCGTTGAATAGCAAAAATACCAAAATTTCCCCTATAAAAAGGCCGTGCGGAAGTGGCTGCGCTAACCACCGGAATTGGAGAGATGCTGTAAAGTTGGTTAATTTTAGTGTAATTTTAGGTGGCTCGCTTGGGTGGCTGACTCGTTTGGGTGGCTAAGACGCCAGACACGCGGGTGACAGAAAAAGTGATCCTGCAAACCACAGAGATCACGGGGAATGTCAGAAGTCACTCAACTCTATGGATTTATTAAGCCACAATAACGTAGGTTTTTTTTAAATTTAAATAGGTAAAGGTGTTAAGGTACCTTAAAATATTATACTTGTATCTTTATTATTTTATATCTTTTATGGTTGTTATATTATTAAGCAGTAAAGAAGATGACTACTTTGCGGTGCCAGTTTTTGGTCACCCGCGTGCCACAGTAAACCAAATGTTGAGTAAAATCCCCCATGAAATGCTATTAAGTCGATCCTCCGCAAGAAGATATAAAATTACTCCTAAGAGCCGTCGCTAAATCGATGCTGAAACGCCACATGCTAATGCAAAAATGCCGGTTACTCCACTCACAGTTATTCCAGTTGCAAAGACGTGACGCCCCAAATAACATGATTTGCTGCACTGTACAAATTCACCTTTTCCTGACCTCGTAAACATTCCTCCGCAGGCCTGGAACCCCCCCCTTTGATTCCGGATTCTGCGTGACTTCAGTCTTGAACTCTCGTTCCACAACGATGCTGTTCATGGGCACGGCGATGCCCACCTCTTCACCTTCGCCCTTCCTTTCCGCGCTATTCCAGAATTCGGCCGGCTTCGGCCTCACCACCGTGGGATCTAATTGTAGCCCCTTGCCATCCTTCGTTAACTCGACCTGCGAGCTGCTTGCGGGAAGCGGTAGCCAGCGATTCGGGCTTTCGTCGACGGAGGAATGCTGCCGGGAAGGCCGGGAGGGCCGGGTGGATTGCGTTTGCTTGGAGTACGAAGTGTTCTTGAGCGGGGAGCGGATTTTCCGGTACATGTGCCAGATTATAGGGAGGTTGGTACATAGAATGCCGCCAAGAGGCTCGAAGACGGAGTACGCGCCGAGTGGAACGGTTGCCCAAGTAAAGTCTGGGGAGCCGTGCCCGAGCACAACGGTAATGCGAATGGCACTAACAACACAGGTGCTGTTGCGAACTCAAATCAGTTGATTATTCTCATTGCGCATGGTCATGCAGGACCACAGAGATGTCGAAAATATTTACTCACGCAAGACCAACCGAGAAAATAGCGCATAGACCAATTTTCCTGCCCAGCGGAAGCTGCAATCGCAAAATGACTGGTATGGGAAGGAGGAAGATCCATATGTCGGTAGCCAGATTGGAGATGTTCGTGAAATAAGTGAATGTGACTAGGTTTAAGCAAGTTCCCTTTACGCTGTCGTCCCAAAATGTATTAATGGGCCGACAAACAAGTGCCAAAGTAACAGTGATGGCGATTTCCCAGCATACTATGAAGGCCGCGGTTGCGAGAACTATACGTTGGAAGATCGGCACAATGAAAACACGGTAGTAGAAAGCTAATATGGCAAGCTTGACGCTTCCCAGAGCCATATCGTAGAAATGACTGAAGACATAATCGCCCTGGTTAATTCAATGCGTCAACACCTGCTCATTTGAACTTTTGGGGAGCGCATTAGCGCGAGTTGCCCACCTTCCGGAAAATTTTGAGATCTTCAGCAGATACAGCGGTGATGTGCCTTCCCATTCCATGCGGTGGGCCTTGATAACCACTGTGAGCTGTGGAAGCGCATTAAGGTCTCAAAGACTTACCATAACCAAGTCCGCTAGCGCATTCGCCAACTAAACAAATCTACTGCTGTTAGATTCTATTCGGTGGCTGAATGGGGCGTGGCAGAATACGCCGAAAGAAAAAAGGAAAATATCGAAAGTGCAAAGCATACAGTTGCGAATATAATTAGGTAGTCGTCAAGCCTGATGCCATTTCTCCCAGCCTTCTTCGCCCAGAGGCGAAAAGCGGTGCTGAGTATCGAGACAGGTATAGGGACGCTGTAACACCAACGGATTTGATGTACTCGAGAATCGTTCTTGTGCGCTTCCATATATGCCCACTGCTCTGGGGTGAAGGCGGACGACATGTTTCAAAGGGTGTGGACTTGGTGGTGGAGAAAGCGCAGCTAGGGCGGAGCTATGAGCATGGCGAAGAGCCCATTGGAGAGTGGCAGAAGAGGCAGAAGACTAAGGGCTTTTACGGGGGCTACACGGCCTTGTGCGGAAGGGAAGATCATATCTAACGAAATGGGGATTGGTGTTTTGGGAGAACAGGCCATTGGCTCTTAAAACGAGGAATGCAAGTATCCTGGCAGGCAGTCTGGCAAAACCCGGGTAGCTTCCCACAAGCTTGACAAAAGAGCTGGGATGAACGGAGGGCGAGCTTTCCTGTTTGGAGCTGACCGCGCATCGTGTACCCGGAAAGGGAAGGGCTGGGAGGGGAGCGAAATCGAGCCCACTTACCGCTCCCACTTACCGCTCCCACTGAAACGACACATCTAGGATCCCCAGCGACGCCTCGCGGGCTAGCTGCAAGCATGCAGGTCGTCTTTACGGCATTTTCTCTCCGTTCGAAAAACGAACCCGGGGGGACCGAGAGAGAGAGAGAGCGAACAACAGCGAACAAGAAAGCGAGAGCTGGAAATCTCCGGCTGCACAGTCGCTTGCACGATTGGCTTCCGCTTTTTGCAGACCTGCAGCGCTTAGCATGCACTTTACCTAGTTACTTTCAGCTTTAAGCAAGGTAGCCCTGCGGCGCTAAGGTAACAGAAACCTCTAAAGTGCTTTATTTATCCTTAATGCCTTAACGCCTTTTCTAGTGTCAGTCACTGCTTAGTCTAGGGGAGACTTATATTAGACGCGGGGTAATAATGGAGGCATTATGAAACATGCACACAATCGCTTTCGCGAAGCTTAAGCAGGGCAGCAAGGTGGGACACCTACCACGATAAGGGTGTAAAATGGCCTCCGATCTTTATTAACTGCTCCTCATGCTTTCTCAAGTTATCCCCACTCCGCTTTTAGAGCGACTCCTTCTCATAGCATTAACCCACTCTTACTCTTCTGACCTCGTCTGCCCTCATTATGAGGTCATGTCATCGCCACGCCTCCCGGTCCTCACGGCACCACCAACGACTAAGTCACTCTGAAGGAGCTCATCACGGCTAAATTCCAAGGTAAGTTATCTCTACCTCAAACCCCACCCCACACCCCGAACTGGATCATCTTCGCTAAATCACATCCAACAGCATCAAAATCACGACCTTAAAGGCTCGGTTCCACGCCCAAACCCTAGCCGGAGAGAACCGTCGAACCCGTCGAAATATACTCACCATATCCTCTCTAGCCCGACGCCACGCCCAACTTACACCTACGCGCTTGAGAATACTTTCGCGTGCAACCCACATCATCTCTTCCAAATTTCAGGAATCTCTGAGCGCGTTCGCAGTGCATGCTGTCGCCGTCGGTTCCGCCGCCTGCCAAGGCTCCCTCTAAGTCTCCGACCCTCCGCATCGACATCTTAACCAAAGAAAGCTCGTTGGCCGTTCCGACCAGCGCACCGCTTGGCCGTCCTCCACCAATTCGTAGCTGCCCGGACACATTCAGATGAGCTTTCAGGACACAAACGGCTCGAAAGAGAAGGGCGACACGCTTTGCAGCCTTCTTAGCGAACTTATATTGAGCTGATATTGGTGATATATTCGAAGCTTCGAACACGGCGAGGAGGAGAAATACAAGGGCGGCGAAAAGCTACGGCGTCCTAGAATTGGTCGCCTTATAGACACATGAAGGTAATAATGTCTTCTAGACGAAGATGGGCAGCAGGGCATGACCACCGCTAAGCATACGGTCTTGTGATATTGCATAACTCTAGGAACGCGTTGCTTTAGCAGACTTCGGGAAGGAGTAGCTATAGGAATTATCAGGGAGCTGTTCAATAACAGAAGGACCACGAAGCTTGCTCTTTAAAGATGACATGCGAGCGGATTGAATTACCATTGAAAAAGAGTTTAGTTTACAAGATCCAGCCCACGGTCTTGAACTTAACATCTATTTGCCGTATTTAGTCGAGCATTTTGTCCTCCGAGAGGAGTGTTCGTTAGTTTTTTGTTGCGGCAAAAGACTCAAAAGACCTTTTCCATGGCTTTCAGTAATGAATGAATGTATATTCATACCACTTATCGTATTCATATCATTAAGGCCCCCAGATATTCATTAACGTATCACACCAATAAGCTGCGCACACTAGTAGGCTGCGCACTAAAAATCACACTAAAAATCGCAAAATTGGAACCTTAACATCTTAATAACAACTAGGTAATAAATTCTAAAATTGTAATATATTATTATATACAGTACCTAAATCTAAAGGCTATTAAAAATTTAAATGCTAAAAGCTTATAGTTTTTTAAAATACTAGTTTTTTGGCCTTTAAATTCAAAAAATTTCACCTTTTCCCTTAATATCTTAAGAATTTTAAAAGTTTCGCTTTTAGGAATTTAATAGCCTCTATTTCTAAGTGCTATCTATTACCTATTAAATTTTTAGAAATTATTACTTAGTCGTTGTTAAGATGTTAAGGTTCGAATTTTCCGATTTTTGTTGTGATTTTTAGTGCGCAGCTTACTGGTGTGATACGTTATCGCGATATTAACTTAATAAGCAATATCGCTAGGCTTAGCGAGGTATTAAGGGGGGCGATCGTCCTCGGAGTCCTCCCAAATCGTCACCCCCCTTCTACCTCTCAAACCAATAAGCTTATCAATAGCTCCTTCCTCCATCCTAATACAAATTAATAAAAATTTACTTATGTGTATATTTCAGAACAATAGGCGTATTCACAATCCTTTACGAACGCGGTACTACCCCTTTACAACACCACCGACTACCACTAACGCTCCAAATCATATATGTATATATTCATAAGATTCAATATCGTATCCATATCACTTCATAACGATAAGCATATCGCGATAAATGAATGAATAAGGTTATCGTTGGGAGCCCTGCCTTTTTAAGGCCTGGACTACCCTTTTGCCTCGATTTCAACACAAATGACCCAAATGACCATTACTTCAAACGATACGTCTGAGATAACTTTTTTCTGTAATAAGCAAGTCTTTTGCCCCTTTTTCGAAGCTGTGTCTGCGCTGTCGTTGGCGTCTTTCTGCGAGCTACTGTCCGGGGTCATTTTAGTCACTTCGCAAGCCTCGGAACCGTTTATTGTCTATATATCCCGACCAAAGTGTTTAGTGTTTTGGTGTAGAAATACAAGCGGCACCTAATTTACGTGATGGCTTTGATGCCATGTTACCAACACGAAGCGGAGCACTCTGGCCTGGCTTGCTTGTACTGTGGTTACCAGCATAAGTATTGTTAGTACGGGGAAATACGATACTATGGTAGGAGAATCGACAGAGACGGGAAACCTACCTCTAGTGGATTTATATACAGCGTACCACTCCTTAAATCGGTTTGATGCCTTGGCAAGAGCAGATAGCTGAGAATTTCCCACAAATCCAAGATGCCGATAATTTAATTGGTCTAAACAGCACGGTGCCCGCTCCCTTGTTGTGGTTGATAAACCACAATACTAATGCCAGTAACGTAAGTGATGGGGTTATGAAGGTGTCCCTGGTTATGAAGGGTTTGGCGTCAGCGTCCGATTAAGTGGTCCGTGCGCGAACACCAATTTCAAAACAACGCGTGCACCTATAGATTCCATCAATTAATTGCCTGCTACAATGCAAAATACGGTTCTGCAAGAAGGATAAGTGCTATCAACCTCATATCGAGCGACTTAACTCCCGAAATTGGGCGTATATGTCAAATTTTTCCTCAGTGCGGGAGTTAAATTCAGCTCAATTGATTGGCTAGTTCTTATCGATAACCGTTGGACGAAAATTGACGGGCCAAGGGATAGACAAAATTTGTTTGCAAAACCTCAAACCGTCATAACCAGTGACACCTTCATAACCTCATCACCTACATTAGGGATGGCTTGCAGCAGAAAATAACTGGATATTGACGCTATTTTGGCGTGCATAGCCACGATCTAGGCCTAATTAAGAAGTCGCCTCCGAGAGTCGTCAACCTCAATATGGTGGTTGACGCTGCATGTAGTTAGATCTTGATAACTAAGCACGATATTCCAACGACTCCCCCTTTTTTATAAATGATGCCATACAAAGGCGTATTTCTCTCTATAACTCTTCCTATATAGCTACTCTTAAAATGTTTATATTACATAAATATAGATCTTATTAAGCCGGGTTTAACAGTATAAAAATTCTAACTTATAACCGCTAAGATATAAGAATTATAAGTTCTACCAGTCGCATTTTACCCATTCACGATCAAAAGCTGTATTATACCTCTCCATTTCTACTACTGGCTTTCTAGGGCCGTAGGTCTACCTTTGCTACGCTCGTCGCCTGTACGAACTCTATACATGTGCTCATTTTGATGGGGTAGATATTGCTAAGTAACGCTTGCGCACGAGCATGTGGCCTATAAATTTCTAGCGTCAATATGCTGCAAGCCCTCCCTATTAACAATAGCACCATGCCTTCTGAGCGGAAGATCTAGAGAATGGAAGGCAATTAGCTACCTCTTTGCCATTCTAACTGGCTCCACTCAGTTCCGTTTCCTTCCGTTTGTTTTCACTGAAACCGAAAGTTGGATTTCGGCAATAGTGGCAAATTAACTTGAGCACTATTGTTAGGTGACAGGTCCACAACCAAAGGCCCCGACCTTCACCAGCCTTATATATATTGTTCTACACAGCGTATCTAGCAAGTGTGCTAGATGCTCGCTTACCTTTGTAGTTTGTTCGGTTGGCCGAGTGGCGCAGAGTTTGCCACCTTAAAACCATATACAACCGCTCCCCCTTAACCCCTATATGAAATAGAGATTTTGAAAAAATAATAATAAATTATATATTTGTGATCTCAAGAACTCCTAACAGGTGATTCTTCAACTCGAAACTTGAAAATTAACACCCGTCCCGATGTACAGCCGATGGCGACTGTGGAAGCAGACACTGCCGATCGCTCTGGCCGGTACTCCGTGGGCAACCACAGCAAATTCTTCGAGTCCCACGTGGTCCATATGCCGTCGGGGCTTAAACTATAGCCTTGAGCAGGTGCACTCAGCGCTGTATCTAAAGCTAACAATGTATCCAGAACTACGACGCCAATGTCAGTGTTGAGATGTGCGCCGGCAATATCAAATGATATATTGTAAAGCGTTGTGCCGATTGCAAGTGTCCGCATCTCCTGCCCCGTCGCTGCATCCCAGATCTTAATCGTGCGGTCATCTGACCCGGACACCACAAGCTTCGAGTCGGCTGAGAATGCGACCGACGTGACGGAATAATGGTGGCCCTCGAGTGTCTGCATCTCCCGCCCCGTCGCCGCATCCCAGATCTTGATCGTGCAGTCGCCTGACCCGGACACCACAAGCTTCGAGTCGGCTGAGAACGCGACCGACGTGACGGAACCGCGGTAGCCCTCGAGTGTCTGCATCTCCCGCCCCGTCGCCGCATCCCAGATCTTGATCGTGAAGTCGTTTGACCCGGACACCACAAGCTTCGAGTCGGCTGAGAATGCGACCGACGTGACGTGATCGCGGTGGCCCTCGAGTGTCTGCATCTCCCGCCCCGTCGCCGCATCCCAGATCTTAATCGTGTTGTCATCTGACCCGGACACCACAAGCTTCGAGTCGGCTGAGAATGCGACCGACAAGACCCTATCGCGGTGGCCCTCGAGTGTCTGCATCTCCCGCCCCGTCGCCGCATCCCAGATCTTAATCGTGCGGTCGCTTGACCCGGACACCACAAACTTCGAGTCGGCCGAGAATGCGACCGACCTGACCCAATCGCGGTGGCCCTCGAGTGTCTGCATCTCCCGCCCCGTCGCCGCATCCCAGATCTTAATCGTGCGGTCGCGTGACCCGGACACCACAAGCTTCGAATCGGCCGAGAATGCGACCGACGTGACCCGATCGTGGTGGCCCTCGAGTGTCTGTATACAAGGACCCCAGTTCCTTTTCATTACCGGTTTCAGCGCTATCCAACTGGGCATGAAGTGCTGGAACGTATTTCGAACAACACTCTCCTCTGGAGCAAAGATAAGCGCCGAAGAATAAAGTTGGAGGGGTGCTAAGTCTATTACTAATCGACAGTTGAGGATGAAGCGCTTAGCATCATGAAGAAAGCTTGAGATTTTGACTGCTGTTGCTGGCTAAAGGGTTTTCCTAAGCAGACGCTGGCGCATGCATTGCTGAGTAACTTACATCCATTAAGCTCTGCAACCCGTCTATCAACCCTATGCTCTCTGATATCCTCCCGATGAGACTTAACGCTTCAAGCCACTGGAGTAGGTAGCGCTCGAGAAACCGGTGTACTTCGTCTCCGTCTCGGATCTTGCGCTTACTCCCTTTTAAATGATAGATCCAATAGAGACACGCATATTGCACCTCTGACGGTAAGCACTCGAGGATGGTTTTTTGTTTGATCTCCTCCTGGCGCTTCCCTGGCATCTGTAGGCCACAGATGTCTTTTTTGAGATAATTTCTTTCCGACAGCAAGTTAAGACATTTGGTCGCAAGCCTCTCATGGGTCTTTTCCTCGTCGACCCAAAATAGGTTGGTCTCCCGGTTCTTAGGGCCGACGAGGAAGTCTCGAAACGACAGGTGGAATAGTTTGACAGGGGTGGCTGAATCGGATGGGATGTTCAGAACCGAACGAAGCATGCTTAATCTATGGCCGATGACTCGTTCCGGGATTCGAAGTAGTTGAGAAAGTGACCCAATTGGCAGAGAATCAGCGAGGGTCACAATTGTACCAACAACCTCGCAGAACTCCTTTACTATCGCAGCTTTCCCTTCAGCAGAGCGACTGATAAGCCCCGAATCTGTACGTTTCATAAGCATCTGAGTTAGAACCGGGAGATATGTTGCGTGAAGCTGAAACTCCTGCCCCGTTAATTGGTACTCAAGTATCTTATTCAGCTGCTCCTCAGGGTCGCCAAACCCTCGGTCTTCGACAAACCTGCAGACGGTTTTAGCGAAAATAAATAGTGGAACAGCCCTCTTAACCAGGATCCGCAGGTTTGTTGGGCCGGGCCAATCCAAGGATAACTTCCAGTCCTTTTGAGCCAACCTGTTATAATCATCTCTGATTTTTGATAGCTCGGAATTGAAGAATATAGATATGTCGTGCTCGATGGTATATTTATCAACCTTATGCAGAGCCAGATCTTGGTAAGTGCCACTAATTTTGTCAAACTGGAGGAGAATTGGGAATTCTGGCCTGCTTGTTATAAAAAACTTTAGGCGAACCGATGACAATTTCTTCGCCCGCGGCAGGAGTCCAATAATCGTCGTGGCGTCTTCTTCCCGGTCGCACTCGTCGAGGGCATCGACCACGACCACCATTGTCCTCCAGGGATTCCGAGGATCGCATTTGGCTTTCTCTAGGGGTTGTAGAACAAGCTTATCAAATTGTTCCTTCATGGCCTTTTCGCCAATGTCGGAATCGGCCTTGATCGCGGCCTGGATGTGCGGAGCTAATAGGGGTAGCTGGTGGACAAGTTGTGCAGCGATCGTTGTGAAGAACCGCGCCGCCCTGCCACGGTCGCTCTGGCCTCTCTCTTGAAGAAGCTGGCGCCGAGCTCACCTCTCTCGGCGAGTCTGTGAGCTACGGTTCGGGAAATCGTGGACTTGCCGGTGCCCGCCATGCCCTGCAGCCAGAATATGCAATCGCCGTCCGGGTTATCTGCCCATTTATATATCTCCTTGAGAAGGGCGACCCGTGTATCGGGGTGGCATATGTCGTCGTTTTGGTTGGCGAGACTGTCAAAGGCAGCGCCTTTGGCGGTATACAGCTCAGCGAGAACCATTTTTTGGTGGATGTCGAGCACTAATTTACTAGAGACAATATCAGTGTCACTCTCATAAAAGATGTGTCAGCGACGTACGCCTGGTCCCGAGCCGCCTTGTGCGACTCTTCTGCGAGGTCATAGAGTCCTTTGACTGTGCTCCGATTTAGATAATTACATTGTTTTTCGCAATTGTCTGCAGCTTGGGCAAGTCGGTCTCCGCTATCTGAAAGACTTTTGACATATTCCTCCATAGAGCCAAGCTTAAAAGGAGCATCGACCCATTTGCTCTCGCTTTGCTGGCGTTGGATTACAAAGCCAAGAAACAATAATGATTTGGCATAAGCGCAAACAATGGATGCCTCCAGGGTGCACAAGACGTCCCTAGGCGGCCGAAGGCTCGGATCAGGGGCCGTGTACAATTGCTGGTACATACCGCATTGCAAAACCAGCGAAGTGACCTTAGCAAGGCCGGCGAGCTGTTGACTCCTCAACTCGCTGCCAGCGGTAATAGTCTACAGAGGTCAGCTCGACTCTTCAGAAAAAGATGCGCTCCATAACATGCTGCGCAGACTGCAGAGCTGCTTACCAAAAGAACAAATCGGACAGCAGCCCATGGCAGAGCAGCATGAATAGGATCAAAATTGACGGCGATGTCGCCAACAGAAAGAAACTTGTTCAGCACTGAAACAGTCTTTTCGACAAAGAAACGTGTTTCGCTGTCGTGTTGTTTGCTGTTGATTTCCTGCTCCATATTTTCCTTGATGTCCTTGGCCAAACCCTTGACCCTGCTATGTCCACATTTAGGAGTTGCATTGTCAGCAGCTGGGCTCTTTGCAAAGCGCTCAACAATTGCTAAGATACCCTTGTCTTCTTTAGACTCTTGTAGATGCCTTAAAGCTTTGACCCACAGGTCGCAATTACTGGAAGATGTCTTCGCAGACTGGGTATGCGACACGTGCTCCGACTGTTTTGTCTCTTCTGGCACGGCATCTCCTTGGTCAATAGAGACGGTCGTGGCCTGCTGTCGCAACGGGACACCAGCGTGGTTGGATGAATCTCCTTGCGCGGCGACCGCCACCGTGGAAGGCAGCTCTGTGCTTGTGAGCTGCGGCTGTAGCAGGGCGACAATATTATCGAGTGGCTTGACCGGAGAGGCATCATCAGTAGTTAGAGCTAGGGCAGTGTTATATACATCTTCCTTCGCATCGGGGAGCCTGGTTGCAGTTGAAGAGGGACCATGTGAAACTCTATGCACCAAAGGCTAAAACGCCAGTGATGTCAGTGAATACTATCTAAGGTCGGAGAGATGGAACGAGAGACGCATAGCGAGGAACGTCGATACTACGTAACTTGTTGAGGGATCGTTGGCTCATCCTGCGAAGTCTGGTCACCGGCGCCGAAACAGCTGCGAAGCCGGACCCAACCTTTCGTTTTCCATCGAACTGGGCTGTTTGAGCTCATTTCGTCAGCAGCGACAATGTTCTCTTAGGTTCTAAATAATGCGGTAAGAAATCGAGGGTTCAGCTTCTAAAGAGTCGGCATACTCGTGGAAGAATGAAGTGAAACCATGCTACCAGGGGGCAGAGCTGAAAGCCGGCTAAAGCAGCCTCCATGGCCCCACGTGGAGACAATTAAAGCATCAAGGTTATGTAACGTAGCTTATGGGTTTTTGACGGTTGGGGGGGTTTTGACGGTTTTTCTTACCGCTTGCCTATTTAAGTTTAGCGACTTATACTGCCGCCCCAAGAATCAAAACAATTAATTCCTCAATAATGCTTAATCTATATTTAAGAAATTTACCATTAACATCACTATGCCCCACTAGACTCGCAAACCTAATACGAACCAGAGGATTAGGTTAGCAATTACTGGCTTTAAGAATGGCCTCTATAAAAGCCAGGAAGATACTGCAAAGTCTCACGGCGTTAACCCAAATACATTGCGTAGGCGACTCAACGGCAAACATAAATCTCACAAAGTCGCGCATACTCACCTGCAGTGACTACTACCCCCTGCGGAATCTGCGGTCGTGCGACAGTGTATATACCTTGCAAATACCGGCTTTTCTGCTTATGAAGGCAATCGTCGCTGCTAGAGAGGCTATAGAGGAAGCTAAAAAGAACGCCAAGGAACAAAGGAAGCAATCTAAAATTAAGCGGCAGGAGGCAGCGATACTATAAGGAACAGGTTAAGGCACGGAAGGAGGCTCGGCCTGTCGCATTAGAGGCTAAGAGGAAGGCAGAGCAACACCAGCGGCAGTTTCGAGCAGCGCTCCTGGCGTTAAAGAAGGCATAGAAAGCTTTAAAGACTGCATCTAGGATAGCGAAGAAGACAGCTGAGGCACGAGAGGAATTTAGGAAGGCAGAGGATCAAGCTGCGTCAGCTAAAGCACTTGCGATTGCTGCGCAATTAACGGCAGAGGCATCTACTCTTACATTTAAAGCAGCAACAGCTCACTTAAAGGCTTTAATAGCAGCTGCAAAAAAGGTAGATGAAGAGGTTAATACACAGGTAGAGGTAGAGGACGGCGAGCAGAGCAATTCGAGCGACAGTAAGGTGTTAGATGAGGACGTTGGCATGGATATAGGCAACGTTCGAGTAGAGCTTCCAATACAACCACTATAAAATGTCGCGATAGAGCCTTGATTATGCGAAACTAAAGCTTCATTTTATTAATATTGTGGATAATGCTGCATAATGCCTGCAATTAAGAAAATGCCTGCAATTAAGCATTTTGAGGCATTACTGTAGTTTTGATGTTCAAAACCGTCAAAAACCCATAAGCTACGTTACTGTAAACTTGGATGAATAAAGCGTTTAGGGGGTTTCTGTTATGATTAGCGTTGCAAGGGTATCTGCGCAAAGCTAAGGGCAATTGGGTAAAGTGCATGCCAAGCGCTGCAAGTTGTATGCAGGGACAAAGTTGAGCGGCGCGCAAAAGCGGAAGCCGATTGTGCAGCCTGGGTGAAGGCGCTCGCCTTTACCGTTTTGCTTGCATCATCACCCTGCAGATCAATAGTACACATAAGTTCGTAAGCCTTGGCAGTAGTTTGAATGTTCTACTAGGTAGGTGGAGGAGGCCCGGGCCGAATTCCTCTCCGAGGGTCTGAGTCAACTGAGATAAACTTTTATACTTTTTCGGCGTCGGTGACTCTCCCTGCTCCATACATAACATATTTGTCCTACTCAACATACTTCAACTTTACGATGGCTTCCTCAACCCAATACCCACAAGAGGTAGTTCTTCCTACCTCATACCTGCTTTCCCAAGTTGCTAGCTCTGTCAAGTCAAGAGCGCCAGCAGCTACTGTAAAAATATCCTGTCGTACGACATGGACGGCCGCTCTACAAGCCGCACAGCGCTCTCTTGAACAACAAGACCAACAGCTCGTAATTTTCCCAAAGCAAACGAAAGAGCAGCAGCAGGCCTTAAAAGAAATGGCTCTCTCAATGCGTTCCACGTCTGCGAATGTGCCTTCTAGAACCTCCAATGGTCGAACCACGACGTCTGAGAATGCGTTTTCTAGCACCTCTGATGGTCTACCGATCAGAACTAACGTTCCCAAGCACCAGCTTCCACCTCGATCATCGCCTGCAGTAAGAGAACGTCTACGGGAGCTAGCAAAAGAGAACATGGCATTCAGTGATCGGCAACCATATCATCTACAGGTTCCGGCAGGAATTACCGAGCGAGTTCTTCCTATTATTTCGGGAACATTAAGACTTCGAGGACTGGATGGGAACCCTAACGATGAGACGGACGAGTGCAAACTTGATCTTAATAATATGCTCTGGGACACCGGCGCTCATGGTTGCACTATCACAGAGGATATCCTCCCTAGCAAGTTTCGGACATATCTCCAGAGTTCCGAACATGACCCATATCGGGATGCCAGTGGACTTCACGTCCTGGTTGACGGCTACCTTGCTCTCACCAACGCACCCGTCAATTTCAATACTGTATTCAATGTACAGCCAGCATTATCCCTCCCAAATGGCCGAAGTGGCGTCATCTTAGGTCAAAGCGGCCTTCTGAATCGTATGGTATGGACGTCCATCCCGCGAATTGTACTTGAAATGCCGGGAGAAGATGTTGGCGATAACTTCTGGGGTGACATTCACCTGTCTGAGTATATCGACGTTGTGGGCACTCGCTGTACATTCTAAAGAATGCTCAGCTGCATTTCTCTACTATCCATCCCCTTACACAACACCGCGATGAGAAGATGTTGACGATAACTTCTAGGGCGACATTCACCCGTCTGAGTATACCGACGTTGTGGGCACTCGCTGTACGTTCTAAAGAATGTTCAGCTGGATTTATCTACTATCCATCCCCTTACACAACACCGTGATGTATTCTTCTGATACATATCCGAGAGGTTGGAACATGAGTATATATACTTAGGTAGTCTCACGAGTCCCAATTCACTTGGTATTTCGGAGCTAGGATGAACAGTGCCTTACTCTCCTTTGGTGCCACGATTACCTGTGCTCTATACGCTGCAAGGTTCTCTCATGTGTTGTTCATATAAATGCTGCTCCGAGGCCGGGCCGTTTAATCGCTGCCCAGTCAGATTTCCTGGTTCTACTCTTATGAATGGCTTCTGACTATTGCAAAGCCCACAAACAATGATAGCAAAGCCTTAAGGAAGCATTTGATTGCCTAAGCAAGCTGTGAAAATGCTTCTACACATTACTTTCTTGAATTCCTCAAGAACGTCCGAAATGAGTACGTTGGATAACGACTAAACGAATCACACCTCGATCCGCCCGTCAGCAAGCGAGCTAATGGCGCAGATCGCACGCCCTTGGACTTGACAACCTCCATCGGGCCCTCTCCAACCCAGTATTATATAAAGCACATGCAACCCTCATCTTGGATGAACAGCCTACGGCTCAACCGACTAGATGCCATTGACTGCCAAGGGTGGGACTGCAGAAGTATAAAGTCGGGCTTGAAATTCTCGTATTGGTAGATGCAAAGAATACGAATAGGCATTTTAACACATAATACTAATGAATCATAGATATTTATGAACTTTCGTTCGGGTTTGCATCGATATATCTGAGCCTGGGTAGCTTTATTTCCAGCATAGTTGATATTTCCGCTGACACTTTCCCGTGGGCCCCCCTGCATTTGCGATCATTGGAGTGCAGATGGATGCGAATACAATAGAGCTTGGAATCAGAGCAACTCCTGGAGATGGGGCTCAGATCTTACCGTTAGAGAGTTCCGAGCCCTCAAACTCTGATACGTACAACGTTAGTCAACGGCAAGAGTTCTCACTTTCTCCAGTTGACAGCGGGCGCGATGCTTGGCTTTTCTTAGCTGCTGCTTTCATGGTGGAAACTCTTGTATGGGGTGCGAACCCTTCACTCTGGTCTAATGAGGATTTAATTGCTGACTGCCACGGCACCAGGCTTCCCTTTCGCGTATGGCGTCTTTCAGGAACATTACAGCACCCATGCACCATTTGCCGGATCCAGGAATATCGCTGTTATTGGCACCTGTGCAATGGTAGGTGATTTCCATGTGCGTAAAATAATAAATCATTAACATTGGCACTAGGGCGTCATGTACCTCAGCGCGCCGCTCGTTTTCGGCCTGCTCCAGCGGTTTCCAAAAATCCAAAGACCAGCTATCGGAGCTGGTTTAGTCACAATGTGCCTAGGTCTTGGGCTTAGTTCATTATCCGAGACTGCAACACATCTTATCATCACCCAAGGGGTGTTTTATGCCATTGGAGGAAGCCTAGTCTATTCTCCAACTATCTTGTTCATGAATGAATGGTTTATCCAAAAGAAAGGATTTGCTTTTGGCATTATGTGGGTAAGTAACATTGATGCAGAGAAAGCCGTGCTGTAATAACTAGAGTATCCCCGAAGGCAGGTACAGGGCTTGGTGGCGTTATCATTCCGATACTTTTGCAATTCCTCCTTTCGAAATACGGATTTCGCACCACTCTCCGCGTTTGGGTCATTGTCCTCTTCACTTGCATTGCACCTCTAACCTACTTCCTCAAGCCGCGACTGCCCCTCTCCCAATCATCCCACACGCGTCGCTTTGGTCTTTCGTTTTTGACCTCGCGAGCTTTTCTATTACTGCAAGCCGGAAATGTCATTGAGGGACTAGGATACTTTGTCCCATCTATCTACTTGCCAACCTACGCCCTCACGCTTGGCGCATCCACGGCACTTTCAGCTCTCACCGTCATCATTTTCAACGTCGCCTCTGTCTTTGGTTGTGTGTTCATGGGCACCATCATCGACAAGTACCGTGTCACAACATGCATCCTGCTCTCAACAATCGGCTCAACCATTGGCGTGTTTGTAATCTGGGGTCTGGCATCCAGTCTTCCTGTCCTCTTTGATTTCTGCATAGTCTACGGCCTCTTTGCTGGCTGCTTCACGAGCACATATCCGGGCGTCATGCGCACCGTGCAAAGAGAGAAGGCTAGCGTGGATCCGTGTATGGTGTTTGCGTGTTTAGCAGCTGGAAGAGGCATTGGGAATGTAGCGTGTGGACCGCTAAGTGAGGCTTTGGTGAGGAGTAGGGTATGGATGGGAGAAGCCGGGGGTGCCTATGGAAGCGGATATGGCAGCTTGGTTGTTTTCACGGGGTTAACAGCCATGTTAGGTGGTGTGAGTATCCTGGGAAGGAGGGTAGGATGGATGTGAGTATCTATACACTGATGATAGTTAGGGTTCGTGGACGTGTAAGTGGGAGACTGCATTTAGTGTACACCTCGACGGCCTATGGGATATATCTGAACTGCATATGCTCATGCATGTCTCAATCATTTCCCTAGCTTTCTCAAGTTATTATGTCTTCTAGTGGGAGCCTCAAAGTATCTGCGCGTATCAATTCTCGATGCATGTCCATGCTCCGTTTGGATATCTGAGATGTGCTGACTAGATTGATCTTCGTAAGGGTGAGGGTAGAACGATCTTCACCCATGCAACCAATCCCTAACATTGAAATTTTTCAGCTATCTACTACACAATTTGCGATAGGCTTCCAGAGCTGGTTATGCCGTCCGACCACGCAGGACCCCGCATCGAGGGAAGCCTTTTGTGATTCTTTTCGATTCCCCACAGTGTGACGTCACGCGTCGAGCTCTCTTACTCTGGCTCGAATCGAGACGTATTTGACTCGTTAAAATGTCATATGTCTCTGTAATAATATTTCTGGATTCGTATTAATTAAAATGACTCCACCTTGTCGTGCCCTCATCGCTCATGCACCTCTATATCCCGGTGGTAAGGAGACGGGTAAGCCAGCCAATGGCCCAGATTCACTACGAGTATAGCCTGATTAGCATGTTGGAGGTAGGATGGATGATCTGAATATCTTAGCTTGACTGCTAGCTAATTACTGGATATAAGGGTTCTTTATAACGGAGGCTCTCCACGCATTCAATGTTTTCCGTGCTGCAGGTTCCGAAGTTGCGAGTTTGATTGGTTGTCCTGATGCGAAGGGCCTGCAGGAAATTGCGTCTAAAATGTATACGCAAGGCGGTGGGATTTTGAGTGTGGTTTGTCATGGTAGGGCTATCTTCTCGGGGAAGAAAGTGACTGGATTTACAACGAGAGGAGAGGAAGAGGGTGTGTTAGATACAACCAAAAGTTGGAAGCGGCCCAAGATTGGGGCAGCAGCGAAAGATGCTAGGGCAACCTGTAAGAATGCAAAATTTTACTTTTTCTACCTTTCATTTTCAGATTAGTCTCAGTCGTCGGATTTAAGCACTCAGATACAGCTCTATATTGGATGAGAAAGCTGACTATGGACGGACAGATATGTCTCCGGCGTGCCCTTGGGACTTGTTTGCGTACACTAATGGACGGATTATGACAGGTACGAACCCGACGAGCGCACATAAGACGGCTGAGGAGGCTGTAAAGGCTGTTGAGAATCTCTAAGGTAAGGAATTATATTTATCCAAAACACGATCTATGAAGAGAGGAAAAAGTAGTTTCGGTGTCCTGGTGGTATTGAAGATACTTAAGAAGCAGTTTGATTATTATGAAAGTATAGGTTACTCGAATTTATCTCATGATTGAATTGATATATGTCTTTATGTATGAATGCTTGCGGCGTGGGTTGTTTTTCCTTACTTTTGTAGCTTGGTTCTGCAGAGGTACCGAGTGTAATTTTCCATGAGTGTGATTCATTCGTTGATATGACGTAATAACCAATCTTTCTCTCACCATCTGCCATCAACAACCTGAAGGTACAAAATGGCAGCCCAGGAATACTACCTAGGCACTGCCGCAGCGCAGCAGCAACAGCAGCAGCAGCAGCAGGCATATTCTTATCCATACCAACAGCAACCGCCAGTGTCGTCTGGACAACTCCAGCCCGCATATAGTCCCATACTGCAACCACAACAACAAACACCACCATATCCTCAAGAGCAGACACCATATCTTCAGCCTCAACAATATCTACGGCCTTCTGGACAGCAGTACTTAGCTCCTCCTGTCCAGCCCATACGTTCACACTCTGAGCCTCCAGAAGATCAGCGAGAATACCTAAATGATCAGGATCGAGGCCGAGACCGAGACCGAGGCCACCACCATAGACATCATGATGGAAAAAGGCATTCATCACGCTCCCGCTCCCGCTCAGGGCATAAAGATAGGGATACTTTCCTGGGTGCTGGGGGTGGAGCAATAATCGGTGATGCCATATTTCCAGGACTTGGTACTGCAGCAGGATTGCTCCTTGGTGGTTATGGCGGTCGGAAACACGCGGAGAAGAGAAGCAAGAGTGAACTGGACACTGGAAGGAGGCGCAAAGACGGGTGGGATGAGAAAACAGCTACATATAAGAAGGGTTGGGCTGTGAGATAGAGCTCAGGGCGGAATCGATGCTATTTAACAATACTCACAATCCAACAAAGCACTAGCGGGCCTGGTGAGATACTCGTCAAATAATGGTACGCGCGGAAATACCGCATGGCTTACTCAGGAAATGGGCTGTACTGGTATTTCGTTTCTGTCATAACTATTTGGTAGGATTCTGGTAACTCCATCACTTCCCTAGTAGTTCTAAGAATGTTACTTCCGGCTCTAAACAAGGCCTAGCCTCGGGCCACTTCGGTAGTAAAGCGTGTGTATTTGCTGTTGGAACTAGTAGCCAATTCTCGTGGGAAGCTGTAAGAACAACGCATGTAGTATTCAATGAGATGCCTCTTTTAAAAATTTCCGTACTAATTATCTACGGGCGGAATAGCCAATGACATTAACTAATCTACATCCTAGTCCAAACAACTTCTTATATCACCCAACACTATTTAACGCCATCTTATTATTTTCACCCAAGTGTAGACGGGGCATTTTCTCATCCTTACTAACAACTTGTGCCTCAACGTCCTCAACGATCTCAGCAGTTTTAGATGGCACACCCTCAACCTTTTTAACATTCTTTCCTTCGTGAAACATCATCAGACCACCAACACCGGCTGCAATACAGCCCAACGCAACAAACAAGCCTGTAGCCCAGGAAGGACGCCTATATCGATTGTAATGCCACATGAATCCACAGAGTACGCACTGGAGGAATGTGTTGTTGGCATTCATCCAAACCACAAAGTCCATTTTCCACCCGTTTGTTGGTGGAGCACGCACGCCGGTGGCCGGTGGATCGGGTATTTTAGATATTGGGATCGGAACGGCCGGGTTGTTCGGGTCAAAGGCGGATGAAGAATCTGCTTGGTCGAGGCAGTCGCTCCCGGGGAGCCGAAACCAACCGCTATGAATTCCAGCTAAGCGCCTTATACCTATTAATCTTTGTTCTTCATGTCTCCCCAGCCGCCACCAAGCCCACCAGTATAGATCACGGAAACGCCAGGGTGCAAGCCCGAAGCCTGTGACGCAGAAAAGAGCATTGAGGATCTGAGAGTCCCACTCGATCCATTTGCGGCGCGGCGAGTTGATGTCGTTGCATGTGGGGACGCACATGGCTGGCGCAGCGTTGCAGAGGAGCAAGAAGAGCATCCCTCCCCAGGCGACAACATTAAGTCCATATAGAGTGATAAGGAAACCGGAAGGGGTTAAAAACCATATCCAGAACGCACGTAGTCCGATAATGGTGCTGGTTGACCATGGGAGCTTGGGTGGTGGAACATAGCCGTTAGAAAACTGGGGAGTCTTGTTAGCTATATGGGTTTGTGTATGATGTACGTTGAAGTTATGCGTTGGACCAAGGCACTTGAGAATCCGCAAAAAGTACATACCTGGCGTTGTATACGTTTTGTTCGCGCTTCCACGGCCACCGGCACCTTCTCAGAAGCTTCAGAGCTAGGTTTCGAATCTTCAGCTGCCTTCTCCTCTATCTTCTCGCTACCGTCATATACAGGTGTGTGCCATATTCCATCTCCGGTTACAGTTTCTTGACAGCCCATGTTCATCTCCTCCTCTCTCACGGAGGGAAATGGCTCGGAACCTGTTCCGGGTGTGCCTGCCGAGCTCTTCCGTTTCCCTCTGCCAATTCCCGGCCTTGTGGCAGCAGCAGCACCCGCAGCATTACCGGCTTCAACATTGATACCACTTTGCGATGATGCGGTTCTGCTCAATTTCCATCGTCTGCCACCCTCCTCACTCTCGCTCACTCTCCTCTCCTTTCTTTGTCTATCGGCTTCCCGCTGTGCGGCTTCGTTCCACCCCGAATGACTGAATGAGCCGCGTCGAATCTCGGGTAGGGTAGGGGCCTTTGAAGCAAGAGAGCCGGTCGCTGCCCACATGCCTGGCGGTGGATTGGCTTCCATAAACTTAATAGATGCAGCACGAAGGCGGCTGGTAGTTGAGGCGACCGATGCATTTGTCGAGGTGCGGGCGCGACTTCTGGGAGTCGCGGGAGAGGAGGGTGGTTGTGAGTTCGGACTTTGAGGTGAGGGCGGAGAAATAGAAGACGGTTGTGGAAACTGGACTGGCGTTGGGGTGCTCGAAGACGCCATTGCGGAAGTGATGCGGGTTAGACTGTGAAAGGATGGTAGTGGGTTATTGTAATTGTATGTGACGTTGTACGGCGACGTAATGTTGGAAAGTTGGACGGAGGCTCGCCGCTGCAGTCCTTGTTGTATGGCAGGGCTCAGGTTATTTGGATAACGTTGCTGAAAGTTGCCAACATGGCGTTGGTCTGCAAGAAGGGTGGGATTGAGATGGAGGCTTCGAGCAATTGATCTTGTTGTATCGGCGGAAGCACATGGTGGCTTGGGGCACGCATCCTCTGACTGCCAAAAGGGGCATGGTCTGGACGCTGACTGTAAGGCTAAACACTTAGTAAGAGGACGACTCCGCTATGACCAACACTTTGTTTGAAGCCCTACCTGACTCTCCTCTCTTCTCTCCACTCAGCCTGTCCACCCAGGCTCTCTAGTAGCCTCACCTACTTCTCACATATTTGTAATGTTTTGATGTCTAGTCTTGTATGCAGTGTCATCGTCTCGCCTCCGCACTATCCGCACATTCCGAGCGCTTCATCGCAACTGTTATGCCTAGACAAACTCCCGTCTCATTTATTCTGTACATGCAGTTCTTCACTATCAACACTCCCTGTGTCTTTGTGGCCTGCTCTTCATCTAGTTTCCCAGTTGCGCTACCATATTTATCTTCTCGAGAAACCCACATAGGCTTTATTTAGTTCCAAGTACTTCAGACGCATTCAAAACTTGCATGTGGTGGTATAGACTAAAAAAAATAACCCCTAAAGCGTACGGCTTTATCGAAGGTATATGTGACATAAGACGTACTCTTAATACCCTAGCCTACGCTACTCAGGTTATCGATCATGAAGCGGAGGCTGTGGAAGATGAAAGCTGCTGGTCCGACTTCTAGATTGTTTTCCGGTCATTACCGTTCTGACTATGCCCAAATCTTAAGTGAGCTGATATTTTGTGGTTTATAGCTTGGATTTTATTATATCCATCTAGTATTATGGAGAAGCGCTACAGATTTGTCTGATCTGCGTGCTTTTTGCTGGTGTTGAATCCCGTTGTTTATCTACAGGAGGCTTTCCGTGCAAAAACACCCTCGCTGTGGCCATTTGATCTTTTTATTGCATACACCAGCAACTGTCTCTACCCCGTTCTGGCTGCACATCCCTTCGTGTGGCAAGATTTCTTGCACTTTTCGTATATGCACGCCTCTTAAGCCAATCTAGAGGCTCTATACCGTATATAGCTTGGTGTTGAAGCCTTGGTTAGTGCGATTGCTCGGCGGTAGGGGTATAAGCGCCTCTGACGCTTGAATGAATATTGTGGTGAGCAGCAGCGATGTGGCTAGGAAGCCTGTATATAGAATATATGGTAGTGTAGTTGATTAAAAAGCTTTGATATTATTGCTACCTATTTAATCATCAAATCCTCAGCAAGATATCGTCCTTATGCCGCCTAGAAAATGTTATGCGTCTTTAGCTGCGAAGCCTCCAAAGACCCCAAAAGCTTTAAAAGCTCTAAGGCCTATAAAGCCTCTAAAAGCTCTAAGGTCTACACAGCCTCCAAAAGCACCTTAAGTATAGGAGTCTTATTCACAATCCTTCTAAGCAATACGGTATATATATGATGGCTTAGCGGCAGTAGTTGTTGGAAAACAAGCCCGCAACGATATCACGTGATGAGACTTGGGAGAACCTCTTGGCAGGAATCTGACCAATTAGAGAACTTCGACCGCCGGTTAAAGTTCCTTAAAATCTCTTCAACCACCTATATAGAAATAAGCAATGCACAGAGTTTTAGCCCTAATAACCTTATTTTAACAGGTTATAAGCCTGGGTTTGCGCCTGACGAGCTAAACCTAATTGCTTTATTATTTATGATAATTGCTATCGCAATATCACTGTACGGGCGTTAAAAGGTTGTTGAACGTTTAACCAACTTATAACGCTAAAAACCTATAACGAGCGGCTATGTAGCTGCCAATGACGGACTCTACGCCGAATGTGATAAGAGGATCCTACTAAGGACGAGCCTAACACAGCCTATAATAAACAGTGACACTGGAGGCTTAGGAGGATACCTCGCATTTAGTGGATAACCTTACTATTATTATTACAGAATAATAGAGTTTTGAGAATAAAGCCTTATAATAGCCATATTAGTAGCGGATTAGAAGAAGCTTATTAAAACTGCCTATACCGGCTAAGGAACATATTAAGTTAAAACTTATACTATATATATACTCCTTATAAAGGAAACAAATCTAATAATATTGTTATAATAAGGCCTATAGACTGCCTACTATAAACTACCTATAAGCCTTATTAATATAAGCGACAAATATACCGCCTAAACCTCTATCCAAAAGCTTATTAGACGGGAAGACTAGCTAATGTTTAGTATTAATATATAAAACCACCTCTAATCTAAAAACATTAAGTGGGTTCTTAATAACCCACTATAGCTTCTTCCTACAATTAAGTTAATTAGAGAGAAATAAATAGACTTAGGCTTTACTGCTAAATAGCTAAAAATTAGGCCAGCTAACTTAGTAAAGGAATGGGAGAAACACAAGGAATAGCTAGCCTATATAGCCGGTTTTATTAACTAGAACGTTAGTGATATCTATAAGCCGTTTATATTAAACGCTGGACAGGCGCTTAAGAAATGGAAGGCTCTAAAAGAACGCTTTAAGGATTTTAATCCGGTAGCTGTTATTAATATTATGGCTACCTTCTTTACCAAATATGTTTAAGATTTTAAGAATATAGAGGAGTTTGTCTTCTATATTATAATATTATTCATTGCTTAACGTCCGATTCGGATCCCTGTTGGGCCCACGCGGACTACTCTTGTCTTCTATATTATATTAAACCTTAATCGCCTTATTAAAATGGACTAACCCATTAACTACAAAATCCTTACCTAAGCGGCCCTTCTGCATAGAGTTAGCTCCACTTATTAGTCACATAGGGTGACTTACCAATAACGACTACTCGAGTAGGTTACAGTGATGTTGGTTAATAAGCTTAATATATTTGGAATAAGGAAGGGCGAGGAGCTTAAGACTCCTCGCCACACTAGTGCCGCGGCGTTACGTGACAACCGCTTGCCTTATTCCCAACACTAGCAACTCTTCTTTTGTGGTTACTATCTATATACAAATACTGCTTGGCTAGCGTAATAAATATTAATCCTCCTTACTTACTATTGCTATTGTAATATAAGTCTCACTATCCTAAAATTTGCATTTTAGCACATGGTGCTTTCTTACTTGGAGTCGTAGGCGTATATCGTGTTAGGGCTGCCAAGGCGCTAGTTATAAGCAAGCCAATAGCAATTTTCTATCCTAGGAATAGAAAATCCTAATTAGCTAGTTAGAATTAGGGTCTATAGATTATTATACTTCTACTCCCTTTTAACCCAACCTTTAACCCATATATATAGAGTATTTGTGTTAATAAACGTTTCTAGAGCCTTGTTTAGGTTTGCCTTTATTATTACATCTGCTAGGTTATCTTAGCCATTAATCCATTAAATCTTAAAGAGTTCTCGCCATTTGTAGAATTGCTAAAGTGCTATAATATTAATTATAAGGCGCTTCTCCTTTATAGTACCAAGCTTAACTAAACACTTATAGAGGGAATATAAGTCGGTGTATATAATTATAGGGATAACAGGGAGTTTAAGTTAATCTATAATTATCTTTAGGGTAGTTCCAATTGTAATTGCTATATTAACTCCGCTAACCATTCCATATATCTCTAACGCTAGAACGCTTTAAGTAACGCACTTACTCTTAGTTAAGCTCCAATAAATAAGATTACTATGAATTATAAAGTTATTCTCTCTAGTAGATTTGTTTGCGATAATAATCTTATATCCTAGCTAGGAGCTAAAATCTTTATTATTTATAAACAACCTATTAATAAATACAAAGAGCTTAACAGTGGGAAGGTTAATAGGCATATAGAGTAGTCCCTAATTAAGATAGTTTATTTGCCAGGAAAGGCGCTTATTTAGGGCAAGAATATTATCCTTAGTTAGTTCCTGGTATTAAGCGGCAATAGAGAGATTAAAGGAACCCTTAAGTTAATAGATAGAAGCAATATAAGCTCTATAAGCGCGTTACTCCATATATCCTTGCTTTAAAGAATTAATATTAATAACGTTAATCTTCTTGCCTTAACCCTTTTAGCATAAAGCAATAGAATCCTTATTTAGGGAGAGGATGCATCTATTAAAGAGTAATAGTATTATTAAATTAAGCTTTTTCTTTAGCCTTGCTATAAGATTTGCCCTTACTAGCTTATCTTCTTTAAGGGCTAAGAATTAGTTGTCTCCTAAGATAATTATATTATTAGTTTACATGCTAATAATTCCGAATGGGGTTCCTATAGTTATAATAAAGAAGTAGGGATTGAATATAGAAGTAGTTATTAAAAGCTTCTCTTTATAGTATTTACTATAGGTAGCCCACTAATAAGTTCCTGCCTCTGCGATTCTATATAATGGCTTAAGCACAACTATAATTATATCTTTGGGATATTGGTGGCGAATTTACTCTAAAAGGTATACTAATATTAAGCGCTAAAGGTGCGTCTCTAATTAGGTATAGGCCTAAGTAATATCTTATAAATAAACCGCTATTCTATTCTTTATTAAGGAGGGAGCTAGCGTAATAATAACTCACTAACTAGCTTGTTAAATTATAGGAGATTATATAAGAATTACCTCCTTGCTATTATTGTTATAACCTTAAATAACAAGCCTTAATTTCTTAAATAGGGTATTAGTAGCTTTACCCTTAATCTTATTAACTATTCTTAACTTAAAGATATAAACTTTATTAAACTTAGTAGGGTTATACTTCTTAAATTTAAAGACTTCTCTTATAATAAGGCTATTAATCTCTTGCTTATTAGATGCTTAGAAAGGAGCTTTAAGGGTTATAATATAACCTTCCTTTTAGAGCTATTTTGTAAGCTTAAAGTTAGCCTTCTCCTTAGCTATTATAAAGGCTATTAATAACTTAACTCTATTCTTAATGGCGGTAATAAATTACTCTTTAAAATTAATAAGGTGTTGGCGATTTTATAATCCCTTTAGGCAACCTCTACCGCGTTATAGTTGCGGCATATCTGCTATAATTATATTAGGATTATAGTCGCCTTCTAAAGTATATTAATTGTAGTTCTCCTTTAGGGTATCCTCTAGGGTATCCTATAAAGGCTTAGAACTGTTGTTTCTATAATAGGGCTTAACAACGGTTAAGCGGAATTAAGTAGGTCTATAGGGTATTTAAAGAGTATAAGTCTAACTATTAATTATAATAAGTTTATATAGGCCTAACTATCCTCCCTTTTTACACTATACGCGTACCTTAGATTAGAGTAGCAGATTAAGTATAGTTAAGGTATTTAGGCCATTTCTTATTCCTAGTGCGTTATTAACCTGGCGCGTAGCGTAGAGATATTGCACCTCTTTTATTACTTTGTGAATAGCCTCCGCTCATTACGTAACAGATAGGGATGGTAGAGAATTGTTAGTTATTTAAGGGTAGGCGCTAAAGACTAGTAATATAGGTACGAGCCTATCTAGGCCAGCGGAATTATTAACAGCCTTAATAGCCATTTATAAAATAAGCTCTTTGCTAGCACCCTCTAGTTCTAAAGAAATAATCTTATATACTTATTATAATAGTATGTAATATTGTTCTATTTTTTTAATACTATTATATGCCTTAATAGGGACTTCCTTAACCTTAATTTCTATTACCTTTACCTATTACCGAAACTCTATAGATAAGAAGTTCCTTTCTATATTATAAATAACTTAATTAGGGGGTCCTAGGTAGACATTAATCTAGTATAATTAAAGAGTATCCTATACATTCCTAGCTAATATATCCTTTAGGAAACATACAGCTTAGAAAAAAGTTAAAAGGTTAATAACTTAGAGTACTAGCTTGCCGCTAAGATATATAATATTAACAATAATACAGAAGTTAAAGTTATAGTTATCTTTAAGGGTGAACTTAAATCGGCTAGGGGACTTCTAGTTCATTTAGCAGTAATAGCAGTACTTTATAAGATGCTTAATTGCTTTAACCTTAACTTTATAGCCTGCTTGCTGAAGAACCCTAAGCAATTAGTAAACAGATAGGTGGCCAAAATAATAGTATAGTTAACGTAGCTCTAACTTAGTTAAGTAGCTTTAAGCAACGCTCTTTTCTAGTTAATAAAGGAGCAACTAGGGGTAACCCTATTTGCGTATAATAGGCACCCAATTATCTCCCTAAATAAGCATATTCTTAAGGTTATTAAGTTTAACGCCTAATTTATCTATATCTCCAATATAAAATAGAAACGGGGTGTTTACAGAAATAATATAGAAAGTGATATACCCTAAGGGGGTTTTAACCTTAATTATACTAAGAGAGATTATAGTACCCTTGCTAAAACAAATTGTATATTAGCCTGCCATTAATTAGTTAATCTAAACAGAGCTATTAAGCTGCTAAAGAGCTCAAACTTAAGGTTCTCCTACTATAGATACTCCTACGGCTCTAGTATCTGGCATAATACTATAGAAGACGTTCGCCGAGTATCTATTATTAAAGGAAAATATGGAACTCTCCTTTAGCTTATTAAAGATATCTAACTTCGTAATAGCATAGAGCGTAGATTAGTTATTAAGAATAGTAATAGTTTATATACTATCTACCTTACCATACTTAGTAAAGTATTAGTTAGGAGAGTAGTCCTTAATTTCTATATCCATAAGAAGCTGTTTAGCCTTATTAGCCTTACCCTTAAGATCCTCTACGCCTTCATATTAAACTAGGAAGCTTTAAAAGTAGGCTATAATAACCTTATAATTTCTAACATTTCTTGCACTCTGGCGAAACTTATTATATGCCTCCTTTCGCTTATTAAGAGAATGCCTAGTTAACTAGTAATTTAGTTTCTTATAAATATAGCACTTCTTCTAGCAATTACTTCGGAATAAACCTCCACAAGGACCTCTACCTTTGCCTTATAGTCGTTAATTATACCCTCTACTATATTGCCTACTATAGCCACTATATATTTAATCAGTCTAGTTATAATTATATTAGTTAGGCGGGTTAATTAAAGTAGGTTAAAGTTAGGCATTAAATTGCTATACTTTTTAAGAGCATAGAGCGGTGCTAATAGAAGATCTTAATTAAGCACATACTCCTTTATAAGTATTTATAGGATTAAAGAGAGTAAGGTTATATTCTTTAACGCCTTAGCATACGCTAATAACTTAATTATATAGGCTGAAATCCTCTTAATATAATTCGGATAAACCACGCTAAATTATCTAAAGTTAATTAAAGAGCTTTTAAAGATAATTAAGCCAAGGGACACCTAGGTTTGTAGTAATAATCCTTAGAAAGGTAGTCTCTCTCTATTCTAATATATACTACTGCTTGTTCTCTTCTGTTTCAAAGTAGTATCTTGACTTATATATTATACGGTTAAAATCATATCCTTTTCCTACTAAATGATTATAATAGAAGGTACTAGCTCGGCCCTTAAGCATAACGGAATAGGCGTTATAGTATTTATTAGACTCTATTCCTACCTTCTAGTAACAGTTATAGAAGATACGTAGTTTCAAATTAAGAATATTATATAATTCCCCACTAAACTTCTTCTCCTAATCCGAATAGAGCTTTATAAGCTCTATAAGCAATTTTAAACTGCCTCCAATTTAAGATTAAGATAGAGGAGGTAGGAGTTGCATTACAGGCTGCAGTAGGGACGTAGGTCTAGTCAATGGGGTCCAAAGACTATTAGATCGCGAAGTAGGGGGATCTTATACTTGCTAAAGGGTAGTAGTTAAAGTTGCAGGTTGAATTAGTTAATATAAGGGAGTTAAAGACAGAGGTAGAAGCGTCTCTAATAGTATATTACTTAGGTTCTATCGTGAATTAAGCTTCCTTATAGTATATAGTTAGTGCTTAATCTCTTATAAAGTCCATTCATGCTCTTCTTTTGCGTTAATAACTTGCTCCTAAATGTTATCTCTAATAGCACCCCTATCTATAGGTACAAACACTCTATTCTCCTATAGGAAGTTATAGAAGTCCTATATAATATCCTTGCTCGCAGGAGCCTATGTTTCCTTTATCCATCTAATAAAGTCCTCCTTTATACAGTACTATAGCATAGTGTCGTTGTATTCGCTGTCTTTATAGTATGCTATATAGTATAATAAGAATCCGTTTAAGTCTTATTAATTAACATCTTTAGGATTAATTATAGCGGTTTTCTATATCTTTAGGTTAGATACTATTATATCTAGAAGACTTTTGGAGCTCTTGCTGCACCTGGCCCAAAAAGACCAAACCAACCAAAAGAACCCTAAAAAACACCCTAATAATCCCCTAAGATGCATGTATCACAGGGGAGGCATAGGTGGAATGACGGTGGTACGCAGTCGCGTGCGACCGCCAGACCTATACCCAATAATAGCCCCCCACAACAACAACAAGAACGGGCGAATACCATACTAGAAAGCGGAAATACCCTAATTAAGAAGGCATCTGACAAAATATAAAGCCTATTAGACGCGTCTAGTATTTAGAACTGTGGGGGAGTATCTATTAGCTATTACAAACTAATGCAGCTAGTAGAATGGCTCTAGTCTAGCGAACCTTAGGCGCCCCTCTAGCAAACCCTTAATTAAATCCTTTAACGGCTAAACAAAATTAAAGATAAATAAAACCCCCCCCCACAGGCGAACCGTACCTGGGCCGCCGTAGCTGCGCTCCTATAGTATAGGGAACCTACCCCCCTAAAAACAATAACTGGGTATATAATTACAATATAACCAAATATAGAAAAGGCAGAGGAACTTAGGGGACAATTAGAAATAGAAGTTCTTATAGAGATTTGCAAGGAGGTCCACAACGCCGTTATAGTTTAACACCTTAGGAGTGGAGATATTAGAGTTACCCTAAAGGACTAATAGGCAAAGGAACGGGCCGTAAAGGCAGGGGATAGGCTAGGAGAGCGTATTAGCATAAAAGTGCTTTATAAAGATTACCTAGTTAAAGTCCTATCGGTTCCTATAAGCCTTAGGGTAGAAAGGGGACGCTAGGCGGATAATACAGCAACTATATAGGAGATAGTAAAATAAACGGAACGCCTTATATTAGGACTTGTAATTACCTGGATCCAATAGCTTTAATAGGAAAATATAAACCAAGCATATAATAAGAATAATAAGAGGATATAAGGGGCGCCAAAGACTTACTAGGGAGATAATAGACGAACGCATAGCTCCCTTATTGTTAGTGTATATATACTAGGAATGCAAAAACTCCTTATCTAAAAAGGAATAATTATAAATAGCCTTATATACAACACAAGGCTCTATAACTACAGACTACGCCTAGAATAATGTTATTGCTGCGCATAATAGGGACACACCCAATCCACATACGCAGCACAGGTATGCTGCGGCCACTATATAGGCCCCCATGATATAAGATAATGTATAAATTAAGACTAAACAAAATGCGCGAACTGTCACCGAAGCACACATAAGGCGTGGGAGAGAGAAGACTGCATTGAATATAGGAGACGGAAGGAAAGGGCTTAATAGCTATGGGAACAACTGCACGCTAGGTTATATAAATGGAAACAACAGGTGATAAGCTAGGGGGATATAGGTATCTTCCTAGCGTTTCCTACCTTTAATACTAGGGGGCTAAGCCAGCTATCCCAAGCCTTAATGGGCCAAAAGCGACGCCGCGCAATATTACCAGACTAAACAGGGATATAAGGGACACATGGGACACAAGGGAGAGGACGCCTAGTAGGAAGACCCCTATAGATAGCTACGGCAAGTTCAAGGCCGGGATAATTAAGAATTAGATTTAACGCGGTAAACACAATACACGCAGCTGGCTTATAAGGGGCACACAGCTAACTAGCGAGAACGGGGGAAGAACCGGAGGCAATAACAGACTTAGATTTAGAAAGGCTAGTAGGAACATAAGATATAGGAATAGAAAGCTCTATATAAAATAAATAATAGCCAGGGAGTAAACACAGGAGACGGAAGTTCTGAATATTTTAGAGAAAGTGGAAACGGAAGAAGCGAGGAGTAAAGGAGAGGCAAAGGACCCCTATTAGGGGTCCGCCACTTAACCATTATATAGTATAACTGCGGCAATACAAACCACCGTCTAGTAAGGCCCCTACTAGACAGTCTAGACCTAGAGAAATACCATATTCTTGCTATATAAGAGCCGTACTATAATACCTATATATAATCGATATACTGCCCCCAAGGATTTTAGCTCCTGTATAAACCAAAAGCAGCCACACGCGTATGCTTTATAATTAGCAAAAATATCAGCCTTACCTTATAGTTATAGCAGGTAGTTAACCCAGATATTGCAGTTATAACCATCTAGACATATAGGGGACTAGTATAAATTATTAATGTCTATAACCCTAGGGTCGAAGGGGTAGTATAGATAGAGAATATTATATCTGTAATAAGCTTGCTAGAAACTAAATACGCGGAGTCTATTTTATTAGGAGATATAAACCTCTACCACCTATGGTAGGGGGGCATCCATGTTGTTGCCGATTAATAGGCAAAGTGCCTACTAAAAGCTATAGACAACGGGGGCCTTAAGCTAGCTACCCCCCCAGGTGCAATTATATGGCAATGGGGTACCGCCAAAAGTACAATTAACCTTATAAGTATGGACGAAAACCTATACTAGAGACTTGAAAGGTGCTCCCCTAAAGAAGAATAGGCACTTACCTCAGACTATATCCCTATTTAGATATAACTAGATCTGGATATTAAGGCGCAACCAAATGGTAAAAGATACGTAATAAGGAAGCTTAATGTAAATAGCTTCCTTAATATAATTAAATAATAACTCTAAGACCTAGAAGAAATCCACCTAATACTAAATAAGCGAGGCTTATTGGCTACCCCTAAGGAAATTAATTAAAGACTAGAAAGGATCTAGGTAGTAATTAAAAGTAGGCTAAAAGAGCACTGCCCAGTTTTAAAACTAGGCCCCTATACGCGACATACATGGTCCGTACAGTGCGCGGCCCTTGTAGCCGGCCAACGACGAGCAAGGAGGAAATATATAAGCAGCCATAATTCTAAGGACAAGAGATAATATAAAGACACAAGAAACCAGCTAAAGAATACCCTAAGAAAAGAAGCAAGGAATAACTGGAGACAGTTTATAAATAAATATACTACTAACCTAAGTCTCCCCTATAACAAGGGCCTTTGGACCATAGCGAAATGGGTAAAGAAAAAGGTAGGATGTTTAGTAGAAGATCTATACCTACTACCCCTATAAAGAGTAGGTGAACCACAGGCCACAAGCAATAATAATAAGAAGGCAAAGATTCTTATAGAAAGATTTTTCCCTTAACCAGCTCTAGTAGACCTTAGTAACATTACTAGTAAAATACTGGTAACTCGCCTAAGGGTTAACAGCGACATGACAACTAAAGAAATGGCTAGAACTATTAGCCGCCTCTTAAATAACATAGTACTAGGACCAGATAGGATCCTAAACAAAGCCCTAAAGACCTGTGGACCACTTATAGCACCTTGGCTTGCAGACGTAGCTAAAGCATACTTTATAATAGGCTACTACCCGCAACTTAAAAGATCTATAACAACGGTTATTTTATAAAAAGAAGGTAAAGCAGACTACTTAATCCCAGGAAGCTACCGCCCTATTGCCTTAGAAAACACCCTAAGCAAGATCTTAGAAAAGGTTATAGTGGACTATATAGCAGATACGGTAAAGGAACACGCCCTACTACTATAAAGCTAAATGGGGGCAAGAAAGAATCGCTTAATGCTATTAGCACTTACACTACTCGCTACTACCATTAAAACTGCATGGGCTATGCGAAAGGACTTTATAGTATTAATACTTAGCCTAGATATTAGCGGCGCCTACAACAATATACCCTATAAGCGTCTCCTATACATCCTTAGGGCAAAGGGCTTCCTAGAATGGATTATTTAGTTTGTTTAAGAATTTACAGGCCAGAAAGAAACGTTATTAGTCTTTAGCGGATACTAGAGCCCCCCTATCACAGTTATAACAGGAATACTATAAGGATTACCTCTGTCGCCTATACTCTTCCTCTTCTTTATAAGCAACCTGCTTAATACCTTTAAGAAAGGGGCGACCTAGGGGATAGGCTTTATTAATAATATAAACCTAATTACATATGGGCCAACAGCCGCAGAGAACTGTAGGACACTAGAGAAAGCCCACGACACCTATATAGAATAGGCAAGATAATATAGAGTCTAATTCTTACTAGAGAAATACTAGCTAATCTATTTTATAAGAAAACGTAACCAATCTATAGATCTTTAGTATATAATCTATATCTAAGGCTTTAGGGGTCAACCGGTTCAAGGCCTAAGGGTATTGGGAGTGTAGGTAGACAGTAAGCTCCGGTGGAGCGTATATGCGGCGCAAGCGGCCTATAAGGGCCAAGCACAGTATATTACCATGTCCAGGATTGTTAATTCTATATAGGGTCCATGCTTCCAGAGGTTATGCTTACTATATATAGCAGTTGTCTAGCTAACCATAACGTATAGATCTAGCATTTGGGCCACTAGAGAAACTAAAAAAGGCCCCCCTAAATTACTCCTTAAACCACTCCAAAAGGTCTAAATAGCCTGCCTTAGGAGTATAACAGGCGGGTATAAGCGAACGGCTATAGCACTGCTTAAGAAGGAAGCCAATATTCCCCCCCTATAACTATATATTGAAGCTGATGCAATGTAAAGGGTATAAAAGGAATGTAACTCTAACATTATAAAGTATATCAAGACACGCCTAAACAAACTATGGAGGGACCCTAGGGTGCCCTATAGGAGAAGGAACCAATAACCCTAAAGTAGGGAAGATATATTAGGAAAACAGGTGGAGAAAGCAGAAGAAAAATAGTGCGGCGCTAGGGCCCAGGCCCATATAGAGAAGAAAGGGAAACGCGTAAGAGGCTAGTAAAGACAATAGTAAGGGAGAGAAAGGAGCCAAAGTAGAGCATAAAAGAGTACTGGAAAACCATCTACCGCAATATAATACTGGTTGGACCGACGCTAGAGAGATAAATAGGAGTTAAAGGTATAGAGGCAGACTTAGGTAAGGGGAACCCAAGCCATAGCATGGGTAATACTATAGGGGGTAAATACCTAAGGGCTCTAAGAGGGCCTAACAAAGGCAGAAAATACAATAGCAACACTCTTAAGAACAGGAATAATAGGACTAAAAGATTAGCTTTACTAGGTGGGTATC